>JACLAC010003310.1_pt1 | contig 22404 bp, 13 predicted proteins | sample 8027881 | NCBI WGS metagenome assembly JACLAC01 (sample SAMN15725517, study PRJNA655200) | protist metagenome | isolation source: fluorescence activated cell sorting (FACS) single amplified genomes of... | place: Spain: Blaines Bay Microbial Observatory, Mediterranean Sea | collected 2016-01-19 | reverse complement strand
CACACCCAGCGCCCCGGCGGCAGCCGCCAGCGAGCGGCGAGCGCGCCGACGACGGCCGTCGCGACGCCGTGCATCGCGGGCACCGCCGCGCCCCACACCACGCCCTGCGCCCACGCGCTGAGGCCGTACTCGCGGCGGAGCGCGTACGCGACGGCGGGCTCGAGCGCGCCCACCTGCGCCGAGACGACAAACATGCAGCACGCCGCGGTGAGCGCGTTGCGCGACGTGGCGACGCGGAAGACGGCGGCGCGCGACGAGCCGGGCGGCGGCGGCGGCGTGTCGGCGGCCGGCGGCGGCGCGAGCGCGAGCCACTGGTGCGCGGCGAGCAGCACGAAGGCGGCGCCGGTGAGGCAGAAGGGCACCGCCGCGCTGCCGGAGGCGTCGAAGACGACGCCGCCCCACACTGGGCCCAGCGAGACGCCCAGCGTCAGCCCGAGGAGCGCGCGCGCCACCGCCTGCGCGCGCACGCCCTCGGCGTGCGACGAGAGCAGCAGCGACATGCCGCCCGTCATCACGCCGGCCGACGCCGCGCCCGACAGCGCGCGCGCCGCCAGCAGCCCGCGGTAGCCGCGCGCCAGCCCCTGCGCGAAGGCGCACGCGCCGCCGAGCAGCGTGCCCGCGCGCAGCATCGTCGCGTGCGGCAGCCCGGACGCGCCAAAGAGCGGGTTGAAGAGCATCTGGCACAGAGGCTTCGCGGCGAAGAGGATGCCGGCGCGTAATGGGTCGTGCGGCAGCAGCGCCGGCAGGATTGGGATGACCATCGTCACGAGGAGGAAGTCGAGGAAGAGCGCGGCCGCGACGGAGGTGGAGAGGATGAGATCGACTTCGGTGAGCGGCATATTTGCGTAGCGTTGGGAGCTGGCGACGGTGGAGACACGGCGTGACTCAGAGTGTGCCAGAGAAGCCGGACACGGCGCCAGGAAGGCGGCGACGGCGGCGAGGAGGAGGAGCCCGCCGACGGCCAACAACTCGGAGTCGGAGCTCAAGCCGAGATCCGCGACACCGCCACGCACGGCTGCGCGCCGCGCAACGCGCTCTCACGAGCCGGCCCGCGCTCCGCGCTCGATGTTGTACCGCGCATTCGCCGCCGTCGTCGGCCGCGCGAGCTCAGCGACGCTCTCCTTCGTCCGCATGAGGCACGGATCGCACACGCCGCTCGGAAACTTCACGTCGAAGCGCGGCAACAAAAACTTCTTCAAAGGCGCGCGCGCGCGCGCCCGCGGCGACGCGGCGGCACGCTGAGCCGCGCCCGCGTGGCGGCACGCTGAGCCGCGCCCGCGCCCGCCTCAGGACGTGGCGGAAAAACATATGGCAAGGCCGATAAGTGGGGTGCGCCGCGCCGCGCACAACCACACCGCCACCGCCACGCGCGCTCCGCCGCCGACGCGCGCGCGCGTGCGGCCGCCAGGCAACTTCCTCGTCGCCTATAAAAAGCTCCCGAAGTGGCACGCGCCCGACACCACCGGCTTCTCGCTGCAGCCGTACGTGAGCTACGGCGGCGGGCTGCCGCGGCGAGGCCGGAGGAGCTGGCAGCCGGCGACGACGAGCGAGGCGTGAGTAGCGAGGTAGGATACGAGTACAGTAGACGCAGAGACGATGGAGGGCCGCCCTGAGAAAATTCCGGCTGGCCGCCGCGAGACGCGATCTCCCGCTGCTGGCGCCCGAGCCGGCCTCTGCCTCCAGCGGCTTGTCGTTGGCAGAACGACGCAATTTTGCGGACGCTAGCCGGCACGGGACCGCCGGCGCGATGTTCGACGACGATGACGACGACCTCGACTTCGACTACTCCGCCGCCGAGCAGCACGCCTTCGACCAGCAGCGCGCGCGTATCGCTGCGCTGCGCGCCACGTCCGCGCAGCAGGCCGCCGAGCGGCGCGGGCAGTTCGCGCCGCACTTCACGGGCCGCGTCGTCGGCGAGCCCGGCGAAGCGCCGCGCCTCCGCCTGAGAGCCGCAGGTCTCTTGCAGCCCGCGCACCTCGCCCACCTCGACGAGGTCCTGCAGCTCCACGCGGTCGGCGGCGCCGCGCCCATCAGCGCCGACGCTGCGCGCCTATCCACGCCGACGTGGGACGTGCCGCTCCGCGCGACGCAGTGCGGCGCGCCGCGCGACTGGGCGTCGGTGCTCGCCGAGTTCTTCCACGACGGCCGCGACAACATGCAGCTGCCGTCGACCAAGCTGCTCGGCGCGCTGCAGGCCGCGGTGGACGACGACGCGGCGGAGGCCGGGCTGCGGCGCCTGGCCTCGCGCGCGCCCGCGCTCTCGGATACACTGCACGGCTTCCAGCGCGAGGCGGTGCGCTTCGGCCTGCAGCGCGGCGGGCGGGTGCTGCTGGGCGACGAGATGGGCCTCGGCAAGTCGCTGCAGGCGCTGGCGCTCGCGACGGCGTACGAGGACGACTGGCCGCTGCTCATCGTGTGCCCGTCGGCGATGCGCTACCCCTGGCTCGACTACGTCGAGAAGTGGCTGCCGTTTGTCGCGCCCGACGACGTGCAGCTGCTCCGCCGCAAGATGGACATGGTGCTCCCGCGGCGCGTGACGATCCTCTCGTACAAGGGCCTCACGATGCTCGAGAAGCCTCTGCTCGCGCTCCACCGCCGCCAGCCCTTTGGCATGGTCCTCGTCGACGAGTCGCACCGGATCGGAACCAACGGCAAAGAGAGCTGGATCCTCGGCCAGATCTGCGTCGAGGGCGCGCGCCGCGCCGCGCGCCTGCTGCTACTGAGCGGCTCGCCCATGGTGAAGGACCCGAAGTCGATGTTTGGTCAGCTGCGGCTGCTGTCAGCGGGCAGCGTGCCCGAGCTCAGCGAGTTGGGTCGGAACCCCGCTCGCTTCCCCGATCGGGACTGCTTCGGCGCTCGCTTCTGCGCCGGCTACAACACTGGGCCGGAGAAGTTTTGGTGCCCGCAGCGGCGCGACTACCGAATGGGGGACAGGGGCTGGTGGGGCGTAAACACGGAATCGTTCTCCGAGTTCCAACAGCTGATCAACACGATGATGAAGCGGCGCCTCAAGACCGAGGTGAAGATCCCGCTGCAGACCGTCACGGAGCAGAAGGTGATCGTCGGCGTCGGGTCGGCGCAGCGGAGTTGCCTCGAGAAGTACGAAGCCGCCTTCAACGAGGCGTCGGACAATTTCCGAGCGGCGGCCTCGGATCCGTCGAAGAGCGACGGCCAGCGGCGCGCCGCCGAGCGGCTCATGCACAAGTGGCACTACGCCGTCGTGATGGCGACGGCGTACGCGAAGGCGAACATGAAGGTGAGCAGTGCGGAGTGGAAGGCGCTGCCGGTGCCGGCGGAGGACGACGATGGGGACGAGGCGCCGGCGTCGTCGGCGGAGACGGCGGCGGCGGCCCCGGCGGGCGGCGGCGGCGGCGGCGGCGGCGGCGGCGGCGGCGCGGACGACGAGACGGATGCGCTCGAGTGGCTGAAGGTGAAGCTGGCGGCGCTCGCGAGCAGCGGCGAGAAGCTGCTGCTGTTCGCCCACCACAAGCACGTCGTCACCGCGCTGAGCACCTTCCTCAGCGACAAGAAGAACGGGGTCGGCGATCAGGGCTACGTGACGATCGTCGGCGAGACCAACGCGGAGGACCGTCAGACCTTCCTCGCCCGCTTCACCGAGGAGCCGGGGTGCCGCGTCGCGCTTCTCTCGATCATGGCCTTCGGCGAGGGCGTCACGCTGACGGCAGCCAACCACGTCGTCTTCTTCGAGCTGATGCCGCTGTACAAGGACCACGCGCAGGCGCAGGCGCGGGCCGACCGCATCGGACAGACGCGTCCCGTCGACGTTTACTTCCTCTGCGCGCGCGACACGCACGACGAGAAGGTGTATGTGAAGCTCGAGCGCCAACGGGCGCTGCAGAAGCGCAACCTCGGCGACGGCGACGGCGGCGACCGCGGCAGCGTCGGCAGCGGCGGCGTCGCCGACGGCGATGCCGCGATGGCGCCGGCCGCGGCCGCGGCGCCGACCGGCAAGAAGCGGAAGCGGGTCTTCACGTCCGCCTTTGGCGACGACGACGGCGACGCCGACGACGGCGGCAGCGACGACGGCGGCAGCGACGAGGACGTGCCGCTAGCGGCGCGCATCAGCGGAGGCAGCGACGACGGCAGCGACGACGGCGAGAGCGCCGCCCCCGACGCCCGGTCGCCGCAGCCCCACGACCCGGCGGCCTATGTGGAGGCGTCGTGGAACGATTTCCTCCTTGAAGACATCGCCGACCTCAACGAGGAGCTGGACGCGCCGCCCGCCGCCGCGCCCACCGCCGTCGCCGCCGCGCCGCCCGCCGCCGCCTCCGCCTCCAGCGGCGGCTCGCAGCTCTCCGTTGGGTTCACCTCGCCCGCGCCGCCTGGCCCGACGCCGCCCGAAGCCGCCTCGCCGACGCCCGGACCCAAGTTCTCGTACGGCGACGATGAGACCGAGGAGCGCGATGGCGACGGCGACGACGATCCCGGCAAGACCGACGACGAGACCGACGACGACAAGACCGACGTCGACGACGACGAGGTGGACGCCTCGCTCGCCATCAGCGCCGGCCGCTTCCCCGCCTTCTGGCCGTCGCGATGGTCGGAGCGCGTCTTCGCATACGAGGTCGCGCCGTCGTGCTTCGACCGGCGCGGCGAGGCACCGCCGTCGACGCACCTCGGGTTCTCGTTCGCGCCCGCCCGCGTCGCTGCCGAGGCCCGCGCCGCCGCCGCCGCCGCCGAGGACATCGACGGCGTGCCGGCCGAGCACGCCGCCGCCGTCGTCGCGTTCAGCCGTGAGTGGGAGCGCCTGGCGATGGAGAGCCGCCGCCAGCTGCGGTCGTGGGCGTGGCGCCGCGGGCGGCCGCTCCGCTCGCCGCTCCTCGAGGAGCTCGAGGAGGCGGCGACGGCGGCGAAGAAGGCGTCGTCGTACCGGCGGCATACAGCGAACGCCGACTTCGGCGCAAGCGCTGGCGATCCCGACGTGACGATTAAATTCTGGCGTGAGGCGTGGTTCTCGCGCAACAAGGCGTGGCTCCCGCGCGAGTGGAAGCTGAAGAACGACCGCCGTGGCGGCTACCTGTGCTGGTTCTGCAGTGGGCGGCGCGACGAGGCGAGCGGTCGCTGCGAGGCCGAGTCGCCATTCTGCTCGCAGGCGTGCGTCGAGGACTGGTCGATTCAGAACGGATCGAAGACGCGCGACTTCCTCTTCGAGAGGGACCGCGGCGTCTGCCAGAGCTGCCGCACCGACTGCCACGCGCTCTACCTGCAGATGCGGCCGCTGCCGCCGGCGGTGCGGGAGCGGCGCGTCGGGGCCCTCTTCGACGGCCGGCTGAGCGAGGCGCGGCGGAGGTCGATCGTCCGAGTGTGCAACGAGGGGTCGTTCTGGCAGGCGGACCACGTGCTCGCCGTCGCCAACGGCGGCGGCGAGAGCGGCCTCGAGAACTCGCAGACGCTGTGCACGCCGTGCCACAAGGAGAAGACGGCGGAGGAGCACAAGGAGGGCTACGGCGGCGCGCGGCCGAAGGGCAAGAAGCGGGCGCCGCCGAGCGGCGGCGCGAAGCTGCCGTGTAGGCCGTGCGGCTGCGCGGCGAAGGGGCGCCATCGCAAGGGCTGCGACGGCACGCCGAAAGAGGCGTCGTGGGCGGAGGCGCACGGCGTCGACGCCAGTATCATGGACTTGAGCCAGCGGAGTGACGATGAGGACGGCGGCAATGAGCCGGCACAGCAAGCGCAGGCGGCGTCGGAGGACGCTGCCGCTGCGCCAACGTGCCCGGCGTGCCGGGGAAGACACCGAGCCCACACGTGCGGCAAAGGTGGAGTAGTCGTCAGATAGGATTTTCCAGGACGTGATTTCGTTCACAGCGTGTGGTTCACAGGGCGCGTGCGCCTGAATTGCGCCGCGTCGGCGCTCCCGGCCAGCCCGGCAGCCATTCCCGGGCGGCCCACGCAAGGGCAGTGCCCTCATGATGTTCCTCGCGCACGGCGGCTGCCGCACGCTGAATGGTGGCAGCGGTGACTTCACCGAGATCACGCTCACGCAGGACGAGTGCATTGAATACTGCAGAACGCAACCTGCTTGCCTCGCCGTCGAGACCAAACCGGACGACCGCTGCGAGGTGCACGCCAGCACCATCAGCTACACCGACCCGGTCGATGACCTAACTTGCTACGTCAAGGTCGAGTCCCTGCGGAAAACGTGGCTCGCACAGCTGTCCGGCGCCGACGGAAACAGCGGGTACTGCCGCGACGCCAGCGGGCAGATGCCGTGGCAGTGGACGGCTCGATGCGCGGAGAGCGGCGCGGCGTGCGTGGTTCAGTGTGCCGCGGACCCGTCGTGCGGCTGCCTGTCCTGGAGCGCGCAGCCCGCTCCGGCCAACGCTCTCAACAATTGTCAGCTCACGCGCGGCATGGGCCGCTGCGTCACCTATCAGAGCGGAACCGCGGAACCTCGGCCGCTCACGATGACGTCGAGCGTGCAGCCCGTCGAGTTCACGGCGTACGCGTTTACGCGCGAGCCGGCGGACGCCACGCCGGTGCTCGAGGACTTTGCGCTCGTGGGAGACGGCTACTGCCGCGACAGCAGCGGCGAGATGGTGTGGGAAGGCGGAATGGCCTGCGCTCCATCGCTCGACGTCTGCTCGCAGCTCTGCGCGCGCGCCGCATGCGCCGGCCTCGCGTGGAGCGCCGACGTGCACCCGGAGACGGACGGCGAGGGCTGTGCTGACATGGGTCTCGGCCGCTGCGTGCTGTACGTCGGCGACGCCGCCGTCGCGCAGACGAGCGCGGTGCCCGGCTACGCTTGCTACGAGCGGGTGCCCGACGACGCTCCGGGCGACGCGGCCATTGGCGACGACGAGGTGGCTTCGGGCGACTTCGTCGAGTCGCTGCCGCCACGGCCGCCACCTTCGCCGCAACCACCGTCGCCTTCGCCGCCACCGCCGTCGCCGTGGCCGCCCCGACCCTCGCCGCCGCCTCCGCCGTCGCCACCCGCGCCGTCGTCGGCGCCCGTGCCGCCGCCAACGCCGCCGTCGCCTCCACCGCTGCCGCCGCAGCTGGTGACGCTCATCCTGCGGGTGAGCGGCGCCGCCGACGATCTGACGGACGAGCAGCGGGAGGCGGCGGTCGCCGTGGTCGCCGCCGCTGTCGGCGTCGCGCCCGGCGCCGTCTCGCTGCACGCGGGCGCCGCCGGCTCTCCGATCTTCACGGCGTCCTTTGTCGTCACGCCGTCTCCCTTTCAAGACCGCGACGATTGGTGCACTCGTGCGTTCGAGGCGGCGACGTCGACGTGGCGACAGCGCTGCGGCCTGGACGACACGACGGCGATGCGCGCGACGCTGCAGACGGAATTCGGGAGCAGCGATGCGATGGAGCAGCTCTCGTGGGATTTGGGCGTCCCCTTCACCTCCGTCGCCGCGCTCGTCGCTGACGCCCAGCCACCGCCGCCGCCGCCGCCACCTCCGTTTCGGCCGTGGCCGTCTCCTCCGCCTCCGCCGGCGCCGGCGCCGCCGCCGCCGCCGTCGCTGGCATCGCCGCCGCCGTCCCCGGCGCTGCCGCTAGGGCAGCCGGCGCCCGGCGACCAGCCGCTCTTTGCGACCGCCATCACCATACCCGTCTCGATCATGTTTGGCATCGTCATCGTCGGCGCGGGCCTCGTCTGCTTATACCGGCACCGCGTGCTGCTGCCCGACACGACCCTCTCGTGCTGCTGCCGCTGCCCGCGGCGCGCGGCGCGGCGGCCCGCCGACAACCCGCACCGCGCCGCGCCGCCGACGCTGCGCGCACCGTCGTCCTTCTTCCCGAAGCGACAGCCGACGAACAGCGCTGCAGTGGAGCTCTCGATTTCGTACGGCATGGATGAGGAGCCGCCGTCAAAGGCTGGGTGGGTCGATGGCGCCGGCGACGTGGCGCCCGTCGGCGGCAGCCCGCCGCCGCCTCCGCCGGCTTCTTCGGGCCTCTACCCACCGCGATTCGAGGACGAGCCGCTAATGAGGCGGCATAGCTCGTGGGTTAGTGCTCATGTGTAAATGTCTACGTCACGGATAGTTCACTCCACGGGGGTGAGGACGCGTTGCGGCGCCTGGCAGCGGGGCCGCTCCTCCGACTCGGGCGAGGCGCCCGGCAGCGTCGCCGCTGCCGGCTGCGGCGGCATCTCCTCCTCGTCATCCGGTGGGTGGCGCTCGGGAGATGCCGCGACGGCGGCGGCGGCGGCGCGCATGGGCGCCGACATGAACCCGCCATGCCCGTGGAAGCCGGCAGGTGCGGGCGCCATGCCCCTCCCGGCCGCGCCCACGCCACCGCGCGCCGCCGACACGGCGGCGGCGGTGGCCAGCGCGCTGTATTCGTTGCACGCGACGCCGAGCGCCTCCTCCATCTCGCGAAAGTGCTGGAGCTCCTCGGCGCGCGCCGCGCGCTCGGTGCCGAGCTCGCCCTCCAGCTTCCTCATTCCGGAGCGCGTCGCGCGCAGCCGCTCGTCGAGCTTCCTCGTCTCGCCTTCGGCCGCCGTTGCCCGCGCGACCTCCGCCGCCAGCTTTCGCTCGAGCGCCGCCTGCGCGACGCGCGCCTCCTCCGCGCGGTGGAGCAGCAGCCGGCGGTGCGCCTGCTCGCGCTGGAGCGCCGCCGCGCCCTCGGCGGCCGCCTGCGCGCGGCCGCGCTCGTACGCCTCCTCCGCCTCGCGCCGCGCGCCGTCCTCCTTCTTCCGCGCGCGCGACACGTGGAGCGCCTTCTGGCGCTCGACGCCCTCGCGGTGGCCCGCCTCCCACTGCTTCTCGGCGAGCGCCTCGGCGGCGAGCGCGCGGCTCGTCACCGTCTTGAGCGCCGCCTCGAGCTCGCGCGTGTGGCCGGCCGACGCGGCGAGCGCGTGCGTCGCCTCGGCGCCCTCGCGCTCCGCCGCCGCCGCGTTGGTGCGGTAGAGCGCGTGCGCCTCGCGCAGCGCCGCCGCCTCGGACCGCGCGCGCGCGAGGCCCGTCGCCGCCTCGGCCGCCCGCTGCTCGGCCGCCGCCGCTGCCGTCCGCGCCGCCGCCGCCTCGTCGGCCGCCTTCGCCAGCGCCGCGCGCAGCGCGTCGTTCTCGGCCAGCGCCGCGTGGTGGCGCTCGTTGACGGCGAGCAGCTCGTGCATCGTCGATTGGAGGCGGGAGGGCAGCGCGCTGCGCAATTCCTGCTGTTGGAGGGCGCGGTGCACGTCGTCGCGGTCGCCAACGAGTCGTCGCACGTCGTCGCGGAGTGCAGTGGCGGGCGGCGAGGCGCCAGAGCTTGTCAAAAGGCTTTTGGTCGTCAACGCGGCGTTTGCGGCCGTGGACGACGCCGAGGCGCCCGCTCGCGGGACAGGAACTGGTGCCGGTAGGGAAGCCGGCATCTGCGCAATTGCCAAATGTACTTTAGTAGCTGCTGGAGGGTCTGGAGACGCCAGAGTGCACTGCAGTGCACGCAGCGGGTTGCAGCGGGTGGATGTCGTTTAACCGGGACCTGACACAGGGCTAACCAGATAGCGCGAGCCGACACCGATGGGGTAGGTAGGTAGGTCCGGCGCCGCCAGCCGGGGGAGGTTTTTTGTACCCGCCGTGTAACGGCCAATCTCGCGTGCCGCGCAGCGAAAAATTTTGGCCTCTGAGACTCTCAGACCCTTGATTTCTAATAGATTTTGGAGACTCGAACCCGCAGCCCGCCTCCAATAATGGAGTCATATCGAGAAAAATCAGTTTGACACCCGGGTCGAAAATCAGGCATGGACGTCGACGGGAAGGCCCCTCCGGGAAGGCCGCACAACCCCTTGTGCGCCTTCCCACCTTCCATATATGGTGGGTAGGTAGGTAGGTCTGGGAGGCCGGCCCGGCGGGGGAGGTTTTGGCATCGGTGTGGGCCCTCGCTAGCCGGTTAGCCCTGTGGACCTGAGCTGCTTCGCAATTCAGCTGCTTCGCGGCGTGTGTCCCTCGTGCGTGCGTGTACGGTAGCCTCCCGGGACTTCAAGAGATCGCGCGGTCGCGATCGATCGGTTCCACATCTGCCGAGCGAACTCCCTTCGCTGCTGCAAGCCGCAATTTTTGCGCGATGGCGCCCAAAGAGAAGAAGTCCAAGGCCGAGAAGGCGGCGGAGAAGAAGGCGGCGGAGGAGGCGGCGGCCGCCGAAAAGGCCGAGGCCGACCGGATCGCCGCCGAGAAGGCGGAGGCGGAGCGGCTGCAGCGCGAGAAGGAGGAGGCGGAGGCGGAGGCGGAGCGGCAGCGGCTGGCGGCGGAGCTCGAGGAGCGGCTCGTCGCCGAGGACGCGGCGAGCGCGCCGCGCGTCGCCGACCGCGCCGAGGCGCTGCGGCGCGAGCGCGCGGCGATGCTCGACGCCGAGGAGTGGGAGCGCTTCGTCGAGTGCGGCGCGCTGCCCGACGTTGGCAGCGAGGCGCAGACGTCGGCCTTCCTGAGCGACTGGCGCGAGGCGCCGGCGGCGGCGCTCGAGGGCACGCTCGCCGGCTGCGAGCTCGCCCACCGCCTCGCGCTGCAGCTCGAGCGCGAGGCGTGCGCCGCCTCCGCCCGCGGCGACGAGAAGCAGGCGGCATGGCAGCGCGCGCTCAAGGAGGCGGGGCGCGCGATGGTGCTCGCCAAGGTGGACGGCGCGACCGGCGACTTCCTCTCCCACGCCGACGAGCACGCCAACGCGCGGAACGAGGTGCAGTACGAGCACTCGGCGCCCTCGTGCAAGTTTGGGCTCTGGGTCAACTTGGCCAAGAACCCTCGGATCAAGTCGATCGAGTTCGACGCGCTCTCGATCACGACCGAGCTCCCCAAGCAGCTCGCCCTCGCGTCGATCGCGCTGCGCGTGATGCAGTTCTCGTCCGAGCTGCTCACGCCGCAGCAGCCGCCGCTCGGCGCGTCGTCCCCCTTCATGGCGCTCGGCGGCGTCCTCAGCATCGAGCTGATGGCATTGCCGCAGCCGCCCAAGAAGGTCAAGGGGTGGACGATCCGCCCCGTCGCCGAGGCGGGCGTCCCCATCGTCCGCCAGTCGTACCCGACGCCGGCGGCGGGCGGCGACGGCATGTCGGGCTCGGCGCCGCCGCTCCGCATCACGTTCACCGTCGCGCCGACCGTCCTCCTCCCGGAGGGGACGCCGCGGGTGGGCGGCTGGGACGCCGACGCGGGGTCGTGGAAGGTGGAGGGGATCTCGGAGATTGAGGTGAACGCGGAGACGCGCGCCGTCTCGTTCGTCACGCCGCGCCTCACCGCGCTCGCCCTCCTCCAGCACTCCCACCTCGAGCTCCCGTACGCTTCCTGGATCTGGGCGCCGCGCGGCCCCGCGGCGGGGCGCCTCTCGCTCCAGACGCAACGCTACCTCGTCTCCTTCGACGTCAGCGACGCCGGCGTGCTCCTCGTCGCCCCGAAGCTCCCCGAGCTCCAGGACCTCCTCGACGGCGCGCCCACCTCGCCGGCGAAGCTGCTACTCGAGCTCAAATCTCGCGGGCTCAACCTGTGCCCCCACGACGACCACGCCGAGGGCAAGGAGCTCACGCCGAAGCAGGCGGCGCTCGAGAAGGTCGCTCACGAGCAGCTCGCCTCGATCGCTCCCGGCATGCTCCTCGCCGCCTCGAAGTGGAACGACTCCCTCGGCCCGACCAAGCTCCTCCTCCGCATCGGCGTCCCGAAGGACGGCGCCGACGACGCCGCCGCCGACGAGGGCGACGGCTACGGCAGCGGCGAGGGCGAGGACGGCGAGGAGAAGGCGGCGGCCGAGGCGCCGTCGCCGTTCGCGGCGCTCGACGCGACGGCGCAGACGCTGCTCATCGCCGAGGGCGGCTTCCCGTCGCCCAACGACGCCTACCGGTACGCGACGCTCGCGACGGCCACCGACGCCGACGAGACCTGCGTCGTGTCTCCGTTGGACGGCGAGGTGGCCCACTCGACGGCGAACGACGTGATGGCGAGCTGGCCGCCCGCCGCCGCCACGCTCGGCGACGCCTCGAGCCAGTACACCGACACGCTGCGGCAGCTGCTCGACGCGATCCGCCCGCTCTCGTTCACGAAGATGTGAGACGCGGGCGGCGCGGCGGGCGTTGGGTAGGGAGGGGAGTGATGAGCGAATGAAGTGAAGCCGTACGGCTCGTAAAAAGTGCTACTACACACGTCCACTTCGGTTCGCCGCCTCTCACACTCACTTCGCTCGCGCTGGTCTCCCTGTAGACGTAGTCGCTACCCCTTTGCCTTCGCCGCCTTCGCCTCCTTGCGCGCCCGCTCGATCTTCTCGGCCTTCTCCTTCTCCTCCCTCTCCTTTATGATGCGCGCGTTGTTCTCGTGCATCTTTTGGATGTCCACCTTCTTCTTCGCCGCCTCCTCGGTCAGCCTCTTGATCGTCTCGTCTTGACTCTTGATGATCGCGTCGGAGACCTCGATGTCCTTCTCCATCCCCCACGTGTAGTTGCGGTACAGCTCCTCCGCCGCGAGTGGCCACTCCTTCGAGCACTTCCCGCCGGGCTGCGACTCGCACTTGTGCAACGCCTCCTCCTCCTCCGTCCCGCCGATCAGCGACGTGACGGGCGTCGTCTCCGCCGCCGCCAGCTCCTCACGCCCTCGCTCCGCCGCCCCCTTGGCCTCCGCCCTCTTCGCCGCTGATAGGGACATGTTCTTCGCCTTCTCCTCCAACCGCTCCACCGCCTCCGTCGTCACCTCCTTGTCGAGCGTCTGCTTTCTCTCCGCCTCGTGCCAGAGGTGCTTCAACACCCGCTGCCTCGTCGCCTCCTTGATCTCTTCCTCCGCTTGCTTGAATTTGCTGTTGAGCTTCACGAAGGCTGTGGCCGACAGCCGGTTGAGGCGCACGCGCGTCTTCGCCGCCTCGGTCCTCGCCGTCTCGAGCCAGCCGCCCTGCAGCCGCACGATGACGAGGTTGAGCGAGGTGGCGGCGAGCACCTCGGTCTCGAGCTCGTCGGCGTGGTCGAGCACCTTCGAGTACGCGCTCGCCGCCTCGGCGTACTTCTTCTCCTGCGCCAGCTTCGTCGCCTTCCCGAGCATCGCGTTCGTCCGCCGCACAAACTGCCCCGAGATTGCGACCCCCTCGGCGAGCGAGATGGTCGCGTGCCAGTAGTGCTGCGGAACGTACAGCAAATCGCCGGCATTCTGGATGCACATCTGCAGCCCCTTGTCGCGGAGGCCCTGGAACTCCTCCTGCGACGCCTCCGGGTCGGGCGGCACCAGCTTGCGGTACCAGCGCACCGGGCCCAGCTTGTGGTCCGGGATCGTAAGGTTGGGCGGCGCCACAAACCACAGCTTCTTGCCCGCGAGCAGCGCGTTGAAGGCGTTGGTGTGCTGGTGGAAGTTGATCCCGCTGCCGACGGCGGAGAGGAGCAGGTAGATCGACCAGCGCTCGTGCCACTCCTTGTCAAAGTGCGCGGCGATCACCGGCGGAATCACGATGTCCTTCGTGAGCGCGGACAGCGGCGAGCCCTCCGCGCGCCACTCGTCGCGATCGAAGAGGTACGGCGCATTCTCGAAGGCCATCTGCCCGGGCGAGTCGTGGCGCTCGGGTTCGGGCTCGATCTCCTCCGCGAGGCACGAGCGGTCGCACAGGAAGTCGCCGACGTCCATCTTCGTGCGCGTCCGGTTCGCGTTGAAGTGGTACGACGCCCAGTAGTCGTCGGTGGCGATCCACGTGAGCTTCGAGTGCGCGGCGCTCGAGTTGAGGCTTCGGAGGTACTCCTTCGTCCACTTGGCGTACGCCGGCCAGTGCCGCGCGCCGCCCTCGATCTTGAGCGGCCGCTTGTTCCAGAAGTTCTGGTCGAAGAGGCACTGGATCCCGTACCCCGGGTTGTCGGCCGCCGAGCCGCGCAGCGACCCGCACGTCCGCGGCGCCGCCGGAAAATCGGCGTCGGCTCGTGCCGGCGGCCAGGAGCCGGTGGAGTAGTCCATCGTCTCGAAGTCGCAGAGGACGCCGTCGGGCCGCCAGTTTGCGAGCGCCGCCATCGCCTCCGGCGATTCCGCCCAGTGGTCGAGTGCACAATTGCAGTCCTCGATGTCGAGGAGCTCCGCGAGGACGAAGGTGACGACAGCGGCGAGCACGATCGCGATCGCGTGAAAGCGGTAGGAAGCGGGTTGCGGCGTTGGTGATGGCCGCTCTGGCGGCGGCATGGCGCGCAGTGCAGTCAGCGGTCGCCGCGCGGTGTAGCGCGGCACTGTGTGCGCCGGAGAGAAACAACCTCGCTGACGCGTGGCCCAGCAGCGCGTCAGCGGTCGCGGGCGGCGCTGTTTTTGTGCTGGGAGGTCGCGAGCGACTGAGCGAGCTCTTTTTATGTCGCTCGCCGAACTTTGCTTCGCCGAGCCGACATCAGCGCAACGGCCCGCAAAAGCTGTCATTGCGCGGCGCACATGTCGACGGACACCTTCCTTACCACTACCGCCTCGTCGCCGCACATCAAGGGCGGCGGCGGCCTCGGCGGGCCGGCGCTCGACTTTGAGCTGCCGAGCGGCGACGGCGCCGCCGCGGTCGTGCCCGACCCGACGCCGTCGATCGAGGAGCTCGAGCGGGTGCAGCAGGAGCTGCTCGCCGCCGACGCGGCGCGGCGCGACGCGCGCTCGCGTGTAGCGCTGCAGGAGGCGCTCGCCAACCACAAGAACAGCGACCACGAGCGGCAGTCGCTCGCCGCGTACCTCGACGAGCTGCGCGGCCGCGACGACGAGGCGGGCGCGGTGCGCGCGCCGCCCGCAATTTCCGGCGCGTGCAATTCCACCGTCAACCAAATTCTCACGCCCACCGCCCGCCGCAGGCCATCCGCGGCGCCGGCTTCACCACCGCCGTCGAGCAGCTCGCCGACGAGGGCCGCGCCCACCGCGGCGGCGCCGACGACGGCATCCAGCGGTCGCCGAAGGCGGCGGCGGAGGGCGTCGAGAAGCTGCTCGCCCTCGTGAGCGAGCCGGCGCTCCGCGAGAACGTGCTCGAGGTGCAGCGGCTCGACGATCTGCTGGCGCGGAAGGCGAAGCTGCCGCCGCCGTCGGGCCGCTCGCCCGCCCCGCGCGGCGGCGGCGGCGGCGGCGACGAAAACGGCGCGGCGGCGGCGTCGCCGGAGCGGCAGGCGGCGGCGGCGACGGCGCTCGCGCGGAAGGCGTCGAAGACCGCCTTCGAGCGCGCCGCCCAGGACGACGCGCGCGCCGAAGCGCTCCTCGCGGCGGCGGGCCTCGCGGGCGACAACGGCGGCGACGCCGCCTCCACCGTCTCCGGCGGCTCGTCGTTCGAGCCGTACCCGATGCGCGAGGAGTACGACGCGGTCAGCGACGCGGTGGACGCGAGGCTGCGCGAGCTCTACGGCGCCCACGGCGCGCCTCCGCGCCCCAACGCGCCCCACCGCCTCGCCCGCGACATGCGACGCCGCGCCGGCCCGCCCTCGCATCTCCTTACCCCAGACGGCCTCCAGCTCGGCGGGCCGACGCTCGAGCAGGCGCGCGAGTTCCTCCACCCGCGCGTCGTCACGCTCCACGCGGACACCTCCGAGTACTTGGACGCGACGCGCGAGGAGCGCGCGGCGGCGGAGCGGCTGACCGAGGTGCGCGAACGGTTGGACGCGCTGCGGGCGACGCCGAGCGACGCGCCGTTTGCGACGGAGGCGGAGGCGCAGCAGCTCGCCGAGCTGTTGGCCAGCGTGCGCACCGCCGCCGAGGAGCGGGCGAAGGAGCAGCAGCAGGAAGCGAAATAGAGTTATAGATCGACGCTGCAGCCGTTGTTTGGCGGCGGCGTGGCGGCGGCGGCGTGGCGGGCGGCGGCGGTGGCGCGGTTGGCCATCCGTCGGCGCGTGAGCTCGCTGCGATCTCACGCTTCCCGCGACGCTCCTCTCGCTGCTCCTCGCCGCTCCTCTCGCTGCTCCTCGATGGTCTCGACACGCCGCAACCGCTCGCGCTCGCCGTCGCCGGCGCGCAACTCTCCGCCGGCGACGCGCAAATCTCCAGCCACCAAGTCGCCGGCACGCAAAGCGCCGGCACCAAAGAAGGCGGCACCGAAGAAGGCCAAGTCCGCCTCCGCCATCGACGCCGGCACGATCGTCGCCGGCTGCTACACCGGCCTCGCGGCGGTGCTCGACGGCGCCGCCTTCTCGGCGACCGTGCTGCTGCCGATCGGCATGCAGTCGTACTTCGACGTCGGCATCCAGCACGCGCTCGTCGGGTACGTGCTGATGCAGGTGGTCGTCACGTACCTGAGCGGCGCGCGCGCGATGGTGACGGGCGTGAGCTACGAGGTGCTCGCGCCCGCCGCGCTCCTCGCGAAGGCGACCAAGGCGTACCTCGCCGACGAGGGCGAGGCGGCCGTCCTCGCGACCGTGCTCGCGGGCAGCGCGCTCGTCTCGGTGGCGGCGGCGGCGCTTTTCTACCTGCTCTCGGCGTTCAAGATCTCGGGCGAGGCGATCGCCGCGCTGCTGCCGCCGCCGCTCCAGGCGGGCCTCTTCGCCGTGATCGGCTGGGGCATCTACGGCCTCGCCTTCGAGATGCTGCAGCTCCCTCCGCCGGTGCTGCCCATCGCCGCCGAGGACGGCGGCGACTGGCTGGCCACGCTGGCGTCGCCGGCGGCGTACACGCTGTGGGCGCCCACCCACCTGCTCGGCATCGCGCTCTGGCTCGCGTCGAAGCTGACGTCGCACCCCGCCCTCTTCCCCGGCTTCGTCGTCGCCACCGTCGCGCTGACGCACGCCGTCCGCCTCGCCACCGGCACCAGCCTCGCCGAGTCGGCGGAGGCGGGGTGGCTCATGAAGGAGACCGAGGGACGCTCGCTGTACGACGGGCTGTGGACGGCGGCGTCGCCGTCGGCGGTGCGCTGGGACGCCCTCTTCCGGCCCGAGGCGCTCAACATCATCGGAGGCGCCGTGCTCTTCGGCCCGGTGGTCAATACGGCGCTCAACCTCGTTCTCGCCGGCCCCGTCGTCGGCACGAAGCTCGAGCCGCCGCGCGAACTGCGCGCGCACGCCGCGGGCTCGCTCGCCGCCGGCGCCGCCGGAGGCTTCTCGGCGTACCTCGCCGTCTCGAACACGGCGATCCACCTGAAGTGCGGCGGCACGTCGCGCGCGTCGTGCTACGCCGCCGCCGCCGTCGCCGCCCTCTTCGTCGCGCTGCCGCAGCTCTTCGCCGTCGTGGGCTACGTGCCCACGCTCGTCGTCGCCGCCATCTGCGTGTACATCGGGATCGACTTCCTCTACGACAACCTGGTGGTCGCCGCGATCGGCGGCAGCCGCGCCGCCGCCGCCGCGAGCTATGCCGTCGCCGCCGCGTGCGTCCGCCTCGGCATGCCGGCGGGCGCCGCCCTCGGCGTCGCCGCCTTCCAGGCGCACGCCGCGTGGGCGAAGAAGAAGTCCAAGAAGAAGAAGGCTTGATTGCGCCACTCGGGCGCGGTATTGGGGGCACGGCCAGGCCTCATGGGTGCTAACTTATATCTTGTATCTGCGCGGTCACAATGCTACCACGCCCGCGGGCGTCGATGCTCTGTGCTCAGCCGCCAGAGGGTCGCGATCCAGATGTCCGCCACCGCATCCACAGGCCCAGGCACACACTGATGGAAAAACATGTCGAGCGCGCACTCCCACTCGGAGCGGAAGTCGCGCGTGTACCGGCGCAGAAAGTTCCAGCAGTAGGTGTCGACGCGCCCCTGCGGGGATCCGAGCGCTCTGCTCCGGATAAAGCTTGTCGAGGCCGTTCGCGTCGAGGTTCTCGGAAAAATGTGTGCGCAGCTCCCACGCGCGGGTTCCGTCGCGGCTCACCGCGGCTGTGTGGCGCGTCGTCGGCGAGGCCGCGGGCATCGGAAGAAAACCGGAGAGGCCGAGAGAGGTGTGAACGAGCGCAGCGTGAACGCGCGTGAAGTTGCTGCGCCGGACGGAGAGGTGCAGCGAAGCCGGCGCAGGCGATGCAGGCCGCCACGCTCTACTCGTTCAGCACGGCGCACGCCATCGTCAACCACCCGCCGTCACGCAACGCGGTCGACGCATCCGATCCGCGGTGGGCGCACGGCGCATTCCCGAAGAATGACGGCTCTCCCGGCTGCACCGAGGACTTCGCCTGGAATGGCGTAAGCGCGCCACCGCCCTGCCACCACCCACCGCCCTGCGAGGTTGCGTCTGAGTGCATGTAATTGGCGCGGCTCAGTTCTGCGGCTGCTGGGGCTCGAACGGCACGAGCGCCTTCGCGCCGGGCCAGGCTTGCTTGTGGTTCTCACAAGGCTGCACGCACGGCTGCAGCGCGTGCGACCCGAACGCGACGTGGCCGTGGGACCACAGCGTGTGCGGCAGCGACGCGCCGCCGCTCGTCTGCGACCCGGAGCACCGCACGCTCAACCGGCACGCGCCGTGCGGCTCGGCGAGCGACTGGACGCGGCACAACCCGTGGCGCGCGCCCGGCTCGGCGCCGGTCTACGACGCCTGCGGAAAGGCGGGCGGCCAGGACGCCTTCGCGCCGTACGCGGGCGCGACCTACTACATCACCACCGCCAACGCCAAGGTCGGCGACCTCGGCAGCGAGGTGCTGCCGCCGCGGCCGACGGGCACCGTCTGGCGGCGCGGCGCCACCGTCAAGGCGTCGTTCACGATCAACGCCAACCACGGCGGCGGCTACCAGTGGAGGCTGTGCCCGGCGTCGGAGCCGCTGAGCGAGGCGTGCTTTCAGCGCCACCCGGTCCCGTTCGCCGGGCGGCAGCAGCTGCAGTTCAAGCACAACGCCACCGCCTTCGACATCACGCCCACCTACGTCACCGAGGGCACGCAGCCGCACGGCTCGACGTGGGCGCGCAACCCGATCCCGATCGACCCGACCGACTTCGCGCCGCCGTGCGACGAGCCCGACCCGTTCGCGCCGGCGCCCGTGCCCTTCGGGAACGTCACCCCAACGCGCTGCTGGGGCAACTTCCCGTCGCACGTGCAGATCATCGATTTTCTCGAGGTGCCGCGGGACCTGCCGAGCGGCGAGTACGTGGTGGGGTGGCGATGGGACGGCGAGCAGTCGGCGCAGATCTGGTCCGCGTGCTCGGACGTCTCGATCGCCGATCCCGACGTGGGAAGATAACAGAATGCGGGCGCTAAGCCGAGAACCTAGAGATTTTTTCTTTATGTATACAGAGAGGGGCCGCCCCATCGCCACGGCTCCACCCCGTGCGATGCGGCCTAGAGAGTTCCGGTTCACACGCCGGCCGCCGCCCTCATCCGCGCCCGCATACGCGGGCGGGTCGGGCGGCGGCGGCTCTGCACATGCGCCCACCTTCGTGCGCCACCTTCGTCTTCACATGTGTACACCTTCGTTGCAGCTTCATGCGCCCACGTCGGGCGGCGGCTCTTCGTACCCGACGTGCCAGTCACCCCACGTCACGCCGGCGTTGATGTACTCTTCCACTGTTTTGTCGGTGGCGCCCACCGTGTATTCCGTGGCGTAATCTTGCTTCGCACCGGATTCGCTCACGATCTTCCTTCCGGCGTTGCGATGGATCTGGTTAGGGTTAGCCTTCATGTCCTCCGTCTTCGCGTCGTTTGCGGCCGCCACGCCAGCGGTTTCCTTCGCATCGGCCACCGCCTTGTCGATCTCGGCCGGCTCGGCCCCGGCGGCCTTCTTAACCTTGGCGTACTTGGCCGCGATATCGGCTTTCTTGGCTTCGAGCTTCATGCCATTCGTCTTGAACACCTTCTCCGCAGTCTTTGCAGCCTCTACGTAGCCTCCTTCTCCTGTTTTGAAGACTCCCGTGTTGCACGTGAGCTCCTCGTACCTGCGAGGGCGGGAGCCGGTGTGTGGTGGGAGTAAGATTTGCGAGGGCGTGTGCAGCGTCAGAGCTTTGCGCCGGAGATGGCGCGGAATGGAGGTGCCCCTTACCCGCAACCGTCCACACCCGTCGTAGCCTTCTTCGCGAAGCTGTGTGTCCAGAAGGTGTTCGTCGAGAATGTGTCCTTCATCGTGCACTCCTTCGAGCGACGCCAAATCTTCGGCATCCAGATGCAATTCAAATCGTGAACCGTCGCCCCACCGGTTTTAGTGGGGACCGACTCGTCCGCGAAGGAGCTTTTATCTGCCAAGAGGCAGTTGCAGCCCTCCATCGCACCCAATAGGCCAGTAGTAGGGGCGCGGCCCGACGCGGGGCAGCGGTCATCGAGCAGAAACATCGGCGCCGGCTCGCCCACGGCGACCTTGCTCAGCATGTGCTCGAGGTCGGGCGCGATCTCGAGCGCGCCGAGCGGGAGCTTCGTGGCCAGAACGTCGTCCGGGCAGCCCTTCTGGAAGCATAGGGCGACCTCGCGCAGGCTCGCCTTCGCCGCCTGGTGCGCCTTCTTGCGGTTGTCCCTGTTGCCATAGTTCCACAGCATCGAATCGCCGAGGGCAAGCCACATTTCGTCCTTCTTGTTCTTCATGATCACACCGCGCTGGTTCTCCTCGTCGTGCTGCGCATTGGAGTAGAAGCCGCCGGAGGTCATGCCGCACTGTGCGAAAAGCTCGAACCGGGGAGTGCGGGCGTGCCCCGCGGCGAACATGTCGGTGAGGAAATGGTCGGCCATGCCGTTGAAGATGAGGGCATCGCGAATCAGGGCCTTCACCGCGTCTGCCTGGGCAGGGGTCATTTGGTGAGTCGTTGTGGGACCGACGTCCTCGAACGTATTCGTGGCGATCGTCCACGTTGTTGTCGAGTCCGTGTCCTGCGTCTCTATGTCATGCGCGTCGATCAGCCGGTTCTTTATCTCTTCCTGCTCCCCTTCGTCAAAAGTGATGCTCACCGACATCTTCGCCGACGTCCCCTCCGTCACGGACGCGACGACGCGGTCCTCGGCCACCTTGGCCGCCTTGACCACCGCGGCCACCACTTTTGCGGCGTCGGAGCCCACGGCCGCCGAATTTGAAAAATCCGCGGTCACCTCAAATTTGAGAGTCTTCTTCTCCCCGGCCGCCTCTCGCGATTTCATATACTCGACGTGCGCCTCGTTCGCCTTCTTCATCGCGAGGTAGTGGCCTGCGACGTACGCAGCGTGCCCCTCCCGGGAGAAGTGGTCGAAGTTCACCTTCAGCAACTTCCCGGCGTGGTGCTCGAGATTGATGCCGTAGTTGATCTTCCCCTTTTTCGAGCCAATCGTCTTGATTAGAAACTTCGACCACAGTTTAGCAAACCCTTCGGCAGCGTTATCCGTGGCGTCGACCACCTCGTTATATTGGTCGAGGTAGTCAGCCATCTCATCGGGCTGCACCTGTTGGAAGCTGCTGATTGCGTCGATGCCGTCGTAGTTCTTCGAGCTGTCTGCCTCTTTTACTGCTGCGAGCTCGTTGTCAAAAAGCGTTTTGACCTGAACCGTGTCCACCCCGGAGTCCCCGCATTTCTGGAAGGCCGGAAACCACTTCTTTTCGAACCTGCGAGGGGAGTGCGCGTCGGGAATAAGTGAGAGAGCGAGCCCAGCCGCCCTGGGAGGGAAGTCGCGGCCGCACCGATCGACGACATCATTCCAGGCCTTGTTGTACGTCTCGCACATCGCGGGGCGCTGGTCATCGGTGCTGCCGTCCGGGCAGTACTTGGCGACGACGCCGCCGAAACCTGTTTCGGCGGCGCCGAACTCGATCGGGAACATCCGCTGGATCGTCTGGTGTTTTACCGTCTTCAGTTCCATGATATCAGCGTCGCCGGTATCACCGACCGAGATCGGGTTCACATCGCCGATGAAGTCGCCCGCCATGGAGACGATCAGGCCGTACTCCGTGATACCCTTCGCTTCCGTGGCGTCTCACGTTTGCCATCGCGTCGATGAACATCTGCTTGACGTCCTTCGGAGCCACGGACTGCTGATCCGTATCAGTCGAATCATCATCGAACTCCCCTCCGCGTGTCCCATCAGGATAAGGGCTTGAGTCAGCTCGCGCGGCGGCGAACAGCGCGTCGAACGCCTCGCTGCCAATCGTCGTGTGCTCCCCGCCTTCGTAGCGGCGCTCGACGTCGACGGAGCCGCTGTGGACCGCCTCCTCCGCGTGATGCGCGCGGTGGGCGCGCGTCCTGGCCGTGCGACGGTGGTGCTTGCGCGCCCGCTCCTTGCGAGCGCGCTCGAGCGCCTTGAAGGCGTGGAAGCTCTTGCGCTTCGGGACGTGGGCGCGCTCGAGGTCGGGCGCCTCGTCCGGGACGATGCCGCCGCCGACGAGTGCGTCGAGCGCGCGGTGCTTCTTGGTCCTCGTCGGCAGCGCGGTGGCCGTCGCGGTGAACACCAGGACGACGCCGCTCGCGAGCGCGAACCGCATCGCCATCAGGCGGGCCTCGATGTACGGTCTGAGCAAGCTTTGAGAAAGCCTCCAGTACGGGCCCGTCGCGGCGAAGCTGCCTAAATCGGACTTGGGAATAGGAAAATGATTCCTAGCTCGCCGTCCACGCGCCGCATTGATGAGCCGGCGGCGGAGCGCGGCGAGAGCCACGTGAGAGCCACGTGCGGCGTGCGGCGGGCGCTCTCCTGAATTGCGATGATGACGCTCTACACCGCGCTCCTCTCGACGGTCCGCGGTGTCCGTC
>JACLAC010019529.1_pt1 | contig 22406 bp, 17 predicted proteins | sample 8027881 | NCBI WGS metagenome assembly JACLAC01 (sample SAMN15725517, study PRJNA655200) | protist metagenome | isolation source: fluorescence activated cell sorting (FACS) single amplified genomes of... | place: Spain: Blaines Bay Microbial Observatory, Mediterranean Sea | collected 2016-01-19 | reverse complement strand
GAACAGACTACAAATGAGTATGCCTCCAATCAACAAAAAGACACAAATGATTTTTTAGATAATAATATAAATCCTGAAGAAATTAATAAATTTAATGCTTTAGCTGATCGCTGGTGGGATCCAACCAGTGAGTTTAAACCACTACACGAAATCAACCCTTTACGACTTAATTTCATAGCTTCTCAATGCTCTTTAAACGATAAAACCGTACTAGATGTTGGCTGTGGTGGCGGAATATTAACCGAAGGATTAGCAAAATATGGTGCAAAAGAAGTAAAAGGCATCGATCTAGCCCCTAGATCTTTAGCGGTTGCACAAAAACACTTAAATGAGCACAATCAAACGTCTCAACAACAAACATTACATGTTAGCTATGAGCAATCAACTATTGAGGCTTTTGCAGAAAAACATCCAGAATCACAAGATGTGATTACCTGTTTAGAAATGCTAGAACACGTTCCTGATCCTTCAAGTATCGTTGCATCGTGCTATAAAGCTCTAAAACCTGGTGGATACGCTTTTTTTTCTACTATTAATCGAAATCCTAAAAGTTATTTGTTTGCTATTGTAGGTGCAGAATATGTATTAAATCTATTACCACGAGGTACACACGACTATAAATCATTTATTAAACCTTCTGAATTGGTTGGATTCTGTGAAGATTCTCAATTTTCTTTACAAGCGATGGAAGGCATGGTGTATAACCCTATAACCAAACAATATAAAATGAATCAAGACGTTAGTGTCAACTATATTATATGTGTACATAAAGCTTAAAAGCCTAATTCAACCCACTTTATAGTAAGGATACTCAAATGCCAACTTTAAAAAACTGTGTATTATTCGACCTTGACGGCACGCTCATTGATACTGCACCCGATTTAGTGTATACGCTTAATCTTCTTTTAAAAGAGCATAATTTACCACCTGTAGATTACGCACAAGGCAGACAAGTTGCATCGCATGGTGCGGCAGCATTAATTAAATTACGTTTAGATCATTTATCAGAAGCTAATATTCAGGTACTTCGCTTACGTTTTTTAGAAATTTACATGGATCATATTTTTGAGCAAAGTGTATTTTTTAATGGCATGCGGGATGTTTTACATTATTTAAACAGCAATAATATTCCTTGGGGTATTGTTACTAACAAACCAAGAAATTTAAGTGAGCTATTATTAAAACAAATTGAATGGCCTAACAATATACCTCCTCAAGTTTTAGTAACACCTTGCGATGTAAGCAAACCAAAACCAGATGCAGAACCCATGCACTTAGCTTTAGAGCAGTTAAATTGCACGGCTGAAACCTCATGGTACGTTGGTGATCATAAACGTGATATCGATGCTGCACATAATGCAAATATGATCAGCGTGGCAGCTGAGTTTGGCTATATTCACGAAGACGATGCCGTTGAAAACTGGAATCCACACTATGTAATCAAAAAAGCAGACGAATTAATCGAATTACTAAAAAATAACTTTCAATTTTAACCTATGGGTTAACATAGTTTTCACAAATAATCGTGTTTTTCTTTTAAAGGCAAAGATTCCTTTGCCTTTTTTGATAATTGCTTTAACTCATATTCTCGTTTTGCTGCCTGTGATCTGGTTTGAAATGTTTCTGTATACTGCAACACAAACGGCCCACGATTTCTTGTGTATTTTGCACCCTTACCTACAGAATGCATTGCTATTCTATTTTCTAAATTATTAGTCATTCCTGTATATAAACTATTATCCTTACAACGCAGCATGTACACCACCCACTTTGTCATTGATACCCTTCCTTATCAACACCTTTTAAAATCTAATTTGTTTTTAATTTTTGTTGAACAACAATATGCTGTGCCGCAAACGATTTTATACCATTCACTATTGCATCTGATTGCTTCGCTGCATCATTATAGATAAATTTTACAAATTGTTTTTTTAAATCAACATCATCACGAGTTGCATTCGACTGATTATCCAGTTGTGAAGGTTCCGCAAGTAAGAAAAATTTACGAATCAATACTGGATCAATCGATGCAATATTCATTTGAGCCGTATTATATAGTTTAAGTTCGTGTATAAAATATTTAATCGCCTCTTTTTGGTCTTGTGATATTCTTGGATCGTGTACAGCTTTTGTGTCTAAAAAAGTAGACATAATATGCGCTACATTTGTTTTGTTCTTAATCATATCATTCATCGGTGTATAATAATCACCATCGGTATTCACAACAAGATCTAAAACAAAATTACCTGCTTTATAACCAGTACTTAACCCGTTATAAAAAGCTTTTAAATTAGCTTCTTGTTTTTTTTCATAATCTAACAACAACAATTGTTTTTCAGTAGATAATGCTGCAATTTCTCGTGTTGGTGCTTTTGTTAAAAACTTATTTTGTATAAATGGTACAACCATATGTATTGGTATACTCACAAGAACATCAAACCAAATAATAAAGTGTTTCGCATTTATAAAAGACTTAGGCAGTGAAGCATTCGCAACCCATGCTTTAATCACAAACATTAAAGAAAAAACAACAAAAAATGCTCCTATAAAAATATCTTTAATTGAAAATATACGTTTAGATCGTATATCTTTCGCCAAAATATTTAATAATTTTTTATCAGCTTTTGATAAATCAGTTTGTTGCTTTGCCTTTTTAATGGCTTTGTTGTTTGTTCTTAAAAGAGCATCTTCATGTGCTCCCATACGAAATAACCCAACAGCAAACATCGCTGCAGAACTAAAACCTACCGTTTGCATCATTTTAATAGGTAGTAATGGTGCAACAATTCCTGCGTAGGCCTTCATCAACCCAGTAGCAAATGGCACCATATGCCCAACACTAACCACAAGGTTTGGAATAAACGCTTGCCTTTTTATACGCTTTGCCGCTTCTTGATGTGACTCTAATGCTTTAACAGCCTTTAATTTATCATTACTTAACTGAACTTTACTCTGCTTATGTTTTAAATCATAAGTGGATGGCTTAACTGCTTTTGTTTGCCCGATAACTTTTACAGCTCCTAACCCGAATGCAGCTGCCATTCCCACTTGGCATGTTCGAACAACGCTGCCCATAAAAGAATGCGTTCCCATTAAGGCTTCACCAAATTCATACAGTAAACCAATGGGTATAGGAAAAAATCCTATCAATAGACCATACTCACCTCGAAGTAACTTTGAAAAAAATATTTTGACTTGGCTCAAAACTGGTTGTTTTAACGCTTTTGGATCACTTGGAGAGACACGTTTTGATTGTAAAATACTGGAATTTGTAACTTTATTGATCGATTGATACGGACGGTGTATCGATTCATTCACTGATGTCGAAGGTAAAGGGGCAACTGCAGTTAATGTTAATCGCTTCTTTGAAGTATTAACACTCTCTTTATCTTGTATAAGCTGTAAATTATTGTGCTGATAAGTAGTTACACTTTTTGGATTGTTCGAACTATGGGCTTTATTTATTAAATGACTCATAGAATCATTCACTTCTTTGTTTATCATACCAAATCACACCATATAATTTACTCAAAGCACCTTATAGCGTGGAGGCATTGAATCCATACGCACGCATAGTTACTACTTTAAGTAACTCAGATTATCTCTGAATTGATTTATAACTTGATACTGTAAAAAGACTCATAATTCTATAAGCATATTTGATGCCATTTCTTAACAAAATAAAAAAATATATGACGCATTTTAAAGACATAAAAAAACGCCTCATAAAAAGACGTTTTGATTAAGATAAAACAAAGACTGTTAGGCGTTAAACAAATAAACTTGAGAGATAAGCAATACAAACAAAACTATTAGGTATAGTTACGTGTGTAGTCTGATAAGCTTTCTTTCACCTTTTTTGACAACAGTAGTAGCCCTAAAATATTAGGTATACAAATTAAAAACACTAAAGCATCAGAAATTTGAATCACATAATCCAATTGAATTAAGCAACCCAAAAATACAAATACACCAAAAATACATTTATAAACCAACTCATAACGCTTACCAAATAAATAAGTCCACCCTTTTAATCCATAATAAGACCAAGAGATCATGGTTGAAAATGCAAATAAAAGCCCAGCAATCGCTAAAGGGTATGGAAACCAAGAAATCTTATTTTCAAATGCAGCTGAAGTCATACCTATTCCTGTAAGACCTTGCTCAAATCCAGGTGCATCAATTTGTGCAGTAGCGATCACTAGCGCTGTCACACTACTTAAAATGATTGTATCAATAAACGGTTCTAATAATGACACAATCCCTTCTTCTGTTGGGTGTTTCACTTTAGCAGCAGAGTGTGCAATAGCTGCTGATCCTATCCCTGCCTCATTAGAAAACAACGCACGTTGAAAACCCACAATTAATGCACCAAAAGCACCACCAGCAATACCTTCCGAAGTAAATGCCCCAATAAAAATATTAACAAATGCTTGTGGTATATGCTGTATATTCATGAAAATAACAATCACTCCAAAAGATAAGTACCATAAAGCCATAAAAGGTACCAATCGCTCTGTGATTTTAACAATTGAGTTCAAACCGCCAATGATTACACAAAATACCACAGACGAAAATATAAGTGCAAATACCACACCCCAAGTGTCTAATAAACCATTCGTAATCACATTTAATTGCATAAATGCTTGATTTGCTTGGAACATATTACCAATTCCCAACGCACCTATTAAAATACCTATTGCAAAAAAGCCACCTAAATACGTGCCTAATTTCGGCAGCCCAATATCAGCCAAACCTTGCTTTAAATAATACATAGGTCCACCCGATACCGACCCATCCGAATGCTTCACTCTATATTTTACAGAAAGTGTGCATTCGATAAATTTGGTTGACATACCCAAAAATCCTGCCAAAACCATCCAAAAAATAGCACCAGCACCGCCAATAGTTACCGCAACCGCCACACCACCAATATTACCAATACCAACCGTACCTGATATCGCCATAGCTAACGCTTGAAAATGCGTCACTTCGCCCGATCCTTCTTCATCTGGTTGTTTCTTAAATGGATTAATAATAGAAACCGCATGCTTAAATAAACGAACATTTACAAAATTAAAATACACAGTAAAATACACTGCTGCACCGATTAACCAAAGAACAATAATAGGAACATCGACTTCAAATACATGTATTTTAAAAAAAACCACTCGACTAAGAAAAACAGCAACAGGCTCTATCGTGCTGTTTATTGAATTTAAAACATTAGCCCAGTTGAATGATCTTATAAACAATAACCATTCAGAATAATGCAAAACAAACATTGCTAGGAATAAACCAAAAACACAAACTAAAGTAGATAAAAAGAAATGAGGATATTTTAAAACATGAGAATATTTCATAACAATAAAATCTCTTTAGACTAAAAGATAGGTGTATCAATGCCATTACATACATTAAACGTACGCAAATTTAATACCAAATCTTCTATTCAAATTAAATTAAACCACCACTCCGTAATCATTTAATTTAATTATTTATGGAATACATGCCCTTTGCTCCATACAGCTATTAACAACAAACAACGCTTTGTTGATGATATACATAAGCTAATAGAACCAAATACTTTTGACCGCACAGCTTTATATAATTCAGCATCGATGCGATCAAAAATACATAGCCAAAATAAATCGAAGAACACATCGTTTAGTGAGTCTTTTTACAATATCTTCTCAATAAATTTTATACATAAAGCAATAAAAGAACGGTTATTTGCTTTATTTAAACTATTTTATTCACATTATTATTTTGAGCTTGTTCGTATTTAATCTCCTTGACACTAAAGTTAATTTTATAAAAAACAAATAACTAAATAACCAATGTTTTTTGATAACTCATTTCTCTAATCGCATATTTGATGCCTTCTTTACCAACACCACTCTCTTTTACACCACCAAAAGGAAAATGCTCAGCTCTAAATCCAGGACCATCATTTACTGCTAGCGTGCCAACCTCTAAACGATTGTACAGGGTCTTAATTACAGCTAAATTTTGTGTAAACAAACCCGCCTGCAACCCATAAGGTGCATTATTAATGATAGGAATGATGTCTTCTATTGATTGAAATGATTTAACAGGTATCACAGGGCCAAACACTTCTTCTCGCATTAAAATAGAGGTGTCAGATACATTTTCTAGTACCGTTGGGTGCACGATATTACCATCACATACTCCACCGACACTTATTGTTGCACCCTCATCCGTTGCTTGCTTTATAAAACGCATAATCTCTAATGCAGAATTATTATTAATAACAGGACCAACAAACGTAGTTTCTAACGAAGGATCACCGATATTTAATTGACTTATTTGTGTTAATAATTCATCCATAAACGCTGAATAAATAGTGTCATGGATAAACAAGCGTTTTGCAGCAGTACAACGCTGCCCAGCAGAAGCTAATCGATGATTAATCGTTGCAGTCGCAGCAGCAGAAATATCAGCATCGGGCATAACAATTAAAGGATCATTACCACCCAATTCAAACAATAATTTTTTATAGCCAGACACACCTGCAATCGCATTTGCAGCCGCTGTACCGCCTGTAAAATTAATAGCACTTACCACTGGATGCTGGACAATCGATGCCATATCAGGCACATCAGGTATACACAGCTGTATTACTTCTTTTGCCATACCAGCTTGATAACACAAATCAACCAATAATTTAGTTGATGCATAATTTTGTGGGCTAGGCTTTAATAAAATCGTGTTGCCTGCCGCAAACGCTGGTCCTATTTTGTGCAAAGCAATATTAATAGGAAAATTAAACGGTGTAATACATAAAATAGTACCCAATGGCTTCCATTGTATAATACCTATGCGCTCTCGCTTTGGAGAATAAGCGTCTGAATCTAAGCTTTCACCTTCTATCTTTCTTGATTCTTCACTACTTGCACTACAAGCATTAATAGCTCGAACCATTTCTACTCGGCTATCTGCAATGGTTTTACCCACTTCTTGTGTAATCATTTGGGCAAATTTTTCTCGATGAGAATCCAACAAACCCGCCAATTTTTTTAAAATATCTGCACGTTCAAATGCAGCTAAATTATTTTGAATAGCTCTGCCTTCTTTTAAAAGTGCTAAGCTTTCTTCAACTTGAGACAATGACGAATAATTGTACTCACCTATTACTTCGTTATTATAAGGATTAGTCACTGTAAACGATTGCATCATAAATAACTCCTAACGATACCATTTTATAATTTATGTTTTATCACAAACTTTTTAATTCCAAACCATTTTACAAAAAATATGTAACCCAGAAAAAAAGGTTGCCCACCACATTACCTTAAAAAATACGACAGTCGATATTTTTTTTAATGCGATTACTCCAAGCTTAGTTCCTATAAGAGATATAAAGCCCAATACTAAGATTAATGGCAGATACTCTTGAAATGAAAACCCTAAATAAATAAATGCGGGTATCTTTAATGCATGACAGACAAACTGCATCACTGACTTTGTGGCAACAATTTCTTCTTTGGTATAATCGTCACGCATAAAAAATGCAGCTAAATAAGGGTCGATTGCACCAGCTAACATACCTATAGTACCTGCTCCAATCCCAACACCTATGTATTGATAATCGTGCAATGTAAAATGCGGTATTTTTGATGGCTTAAACAACGTATACAATATAAAAAGTAACAAAAGCGTTAAAGAAAACCACTCAGCTACAATATGCACTAAAAACAACGTGGTTAAGCATGTTCCAATCACTGCACCAATGAAAAAACTAACACTTGCTTTGATTTTTATAAATTTAAATAATAAACAACTACGAAAAAAATTGTTGATCGTTTGAATTGCACCATGCATGGCAACTAAAGGACGCAACGGTAAAAAAACATGCAAAGCGGTAAACATTAATACACCGCCAGCCATGCCCGTTGCGGATGAAATAAACGAAGTAACAAACGTCGCAAATATCATAAAAGCAAACGCATACCAACTTAAATCATGTAAACTAAACGCTACGACTTCTTGTATTTCCATAGTTGATTCACTTTATTATTAGACTAACTGCGTAGTAAAATACTCTTAAGTACACATAACATCAAAACTATCTATTGTTTTCATCTTTTAACCAATACCAATGGTATAGTGCCTGCTGCCCTAGCCTTCTAAATGGTGCAAATAATTGAGATTCAAAATTTTTGAACGCAATGGGATACGGTAATTCTGATTCAAAAAATGGCACACCCCGAGGCAAGCTTTGATCTGCTACTAATTGCGCAACGCGTTTTCCAGCTTGAGCTGAATACATCACGCCATTTCCACCGTAACCTGCAGCGTAAAAAACACTCTTGTTATCAGAGGAAACAATACGTGGCATCATATCGTGCGATACATCCACCCAACCCCACCATGAATACTCAATATCAACGCCATGTAAGACTGGAAATTTTCGGTACATATTTTCTTCAAGCATCTTTTGATACTTAATATTAGGTGCAGCTTGCCCTGATAAAGCACTTCGACTACCAATTTGTAAGCGCTTACTAGGCAACAATCGATAATAATTACGTAATACACGTGTATCAGTTAAAGGAATACCTGTCTGTATACCCACTTGCTCAATTTCATCGTCTGTTAGCTCGCGTGTAACCATATTATTGGACAAAATAGGCATTATTTTATTTTTCATAGACGGATGTAAATGATTCGAAGTGTATCCACCTGTTGCAATAACGACTTTATCCGCCTTAACGTTACCCATTGGAGTAATCAACGTATGTTTACCTTGATCCGAAGTAACCCAATCATTTACTGGACTGGAAGTGTATACCTTTACACCTAATGCTCTTGCTTTTTTTAAATAACCAAAAGCAAGTTTAGCCGGCTGAATACTTATCCCTTCAGGCTCCAGCATTGCACCATGCGCTTCATGATCATTTACAAATTTAGATCTTAATGTTTCAGCGTCTACAAATGTTGATTTATAGCCGAATACTTTATTGTGCACATCGATTTCTTTTTTTAAATCTTTCACTGCACTCGCTTTATGCGCTATATAAAAATGTCCACCCGCTTCAGCATCGCAATCAATATCTTGAATAAGATCCTTGAAATTTTCCATTGCGTCAATTAATTCATCGTGAATATTAAACGCTTGCTCTTTTCCGTAAGTACTAATCCATTGCGAACGTTTTAAACGACCAGATGCACACTGAGCCTGACCACCATTACGCGAACTGCAACCAAAACTCACATGATTTGCTTCTAAAACAACCGCTTTAATTCCATGTTCTTTTGCTAAATGAATGGCTGTAGACAACCCTGTAAAACCCGAACCAATAATCGCAACATCCGCTTCAATATCTTGGGTCAACTGACCATCGTCTTCTGGTGGCTTTCCTGCATCAGCCAACCAAAATGTTGGTGCATACTGCTGCCCTTGTCCTGGCGTTTTATCAAACCAAGGATCGTACTTAGGATTATATTTACCGTTATGCACAGCTTTTTTATCATGTTCTTTATCGATATTTTTAGTATTGCTGATCTTTGAAGGATTTGAAATATCCGCTGTATTAAAGTCGTAAGCCATAACATTACACTCATTTATAAATCGATTATTAGTAAAATAAACTCGATCATGTACAAAAGAAAAGAAGGGCATTTTTATTATTACAAAGCGCTTATCACTAAAACTCATATACTGTAAACTTCACATAATATAAAGTTCACACAACATAAAATTCAAATAACATAAGCGCTTGTATTAAACTAAGAAATAAGAAGAAAATAAGCCTATGCATCAATAGGCCTATACACTACATACAATTTATACTGCAGGTTCAAGTAATGGTCTTGCTTTTCTAAATGCATTTTTCTTTACAATTTTTCCATTGCTAAAAGAAAATAAATCCACACCGTTTGCCTCTACGCGTTTACCATCTTCTTGCGTACCTGTAAATGTCCACTCAGCAAGACCACCTTCATTGCCATACGTCGTAACATTGCTAATGTTCCACTGAACATCTGGAAATGTTTCATATACTTTTTTAAATGCAGTTCTAATACTTGGTGCACCTACAATTTTAGTACCGCAAGCATCTTCACCAGCAATCGCTTCAAATACACATTCGTCATCAAAAAATGACATAACCTCATCTAAATTTGCAGAGTTGAATGCTTTAAATAAATTTGTTTGTAGTTCAATAATCTCTGAATTTGACATAACTAATCCTTAAGAATGATATATTTTGTGTCCATCGACAAAAACTAGATTAAATCGATACTACATAAATACATAGAGCCAGTTTTATTTTTTTTTGAGCCACATAAAATATAATTTGAGTCACATAAAATATAAAAAACAAGAAATTCTATTATTGGTATAGTATTTGCTTAGTAAAAAGTGAGTCGCCTACAATGACGTGGAGTAAGAGGTATGACAGACGCTTTAATACAGATTGATTTTACGAACACATTGAGTTATCAAGTACAAATTAGAAATAAACTCATTCAATTGATCCAATTAAATATTTTTGGTTGCAAAGCATTACCTTCCACGCGCAAACTTGCATCAATACTTGGTGTATCTAGAAATACGGTGACACAAGTATACCAAAGCTTAATTGATGAGCAGTATTTAGAATCTAAAGAACGTAAAGGTGTATTTATCAATGAAGCGTACCAAACCTCACAAAAAAAATTAACAATACATACAACAAACACAACAAGTGGTTCCATAAAAAATACAACGATCGAAAGCAATACACCAAAATGGAACGACATTATCGTTAGAAAACCTTCACAACACGCTAGATTAGATAAAGATAAAAGCTGGATGAATTACACCTATTCTTTTGTGTATGGACAAATTAGCTCTGAGGATTTTCCTGTACAACAATGGCGTAATTGCAGTCGCTGGACGCAAGGTAAACACAACATACAAACATGGCTTGACGACTCAATCGATGCAGACGACTCTGTATTAATTGAACAGATTCAACAAACTATTTTACCCTGCCGTGGTGTCTATGCAGATACTTCCCAATTACTCGTAAGCCTTGGTACACAAAATTCACTTTATATGCTCAGCAACTTATTGGTAAATGCAAATATTACAGTAGGCATCGAAGACCCTGGATACGTTGATTTTCGTAACATCCTGCACCAATCACAAGCTAATATCATACCTCTTGCGGTCGATGAAGAAGGGTTAATACTTTCAGATCAATTACAACATTGCGATATAGTATTTGTTACACCAAGCCATCAATACCCCACTTCGGTCACGATGTCACTAGACAGACGCAAACAATTATTAGAAATGGCAAACCAACACAACTTTATAATTATTGAAGATGATTACGATAGTGAAGTTGACTTTAGCGCAGTTGCCTTACCTGCACTCAAAAGCTTAGACACCAACAATCGTGTTATTTATCTTGGTAGTTTATCAAAAAGTTTATCGCCAGGTCTTCGAATGGGCTATATCTGTGCGGATGAATGTTTAATAAAAGAACTAAAAGTGATTCGTAGATTAAACTACAGACACCCACCCACAAATAATCAACGAACCGCTGCATTATTTATAGCGCAAGGATTTTATACAAGTCACATCAGACGTATGCAAACCATTTATAAACATAAGTGGCAAACGATGAAACATGCGTTTGATGCATTGCTTCCATTTTGTAAAGTCACTTCATCCTCAGGAAGCTTTTGTTTTTGGATAAGATTACCTAAAGGATTGGATGGTGCAGCGTTATGCCAAAGCGCAGCTCAACACAATATTTATATAGAATCGGGTGATAATTTATTTATAAACAAAGAGCACAACTACAGCTATTTGCGTTTGGGCTACAGCACTATTGCTCAAAATAAGATTATGGAAGGAATTCAAAAACTAAAACAACTCATTATGTTAGAAGTAGAAAATATTGCGGCTTAAAAATAGACCGCTTTAAAGAAAAAAAACGATCAGTTTAAAACAAAAAAACCCTGAACTTGTCAGGGCTAATTGTATTTTGGATTACTGTAAAGGCTAATTTTTTTGTGCTGTTAAAAAACACTCTCTTTGGTTCATTGTACCCATACTGTACATCGCTGGACTTTGGCGTGTTCTTTTGAATTTAACCTTTAGCCTAACTTCATTGCCTGTGTCTTTATACAATACTTCATCGACACCTTTTGATAATCGAGCAGCGAGCTGATCAAATTTGCATATATTACCAGCATTATTCGCAATAGGCGCAACGCATTTTATACCTTTTAAACGGTTTTTTGTCATATATATCTTATCTGCATTACCCTCTTCAAATGTGTAACTGCATTTATATTTTACACCACCAAGACCTGCAAGAAAATTATTTAACTCAGGTGCTTTTACCTCTACACCTTTACGTTTTTTATCTCTCTCTTCTTTCTTTAACTTCTTTGCTTCATTAACTTGCGTTACAGTTGGAAACAACGCAGCGCAATTATTCGTTGAGCTTGTTCCATCAAAATAATGCATTCTAGATGTAACCCAGAGTGGCTTATCTGCTAAATTCTTTGACGTTTTATATTTATCTAATGAAGCTGATATCATACCGTCTTTTGTACAACCTCTACCTTTACCAGCTTGCACTTCTAAACGAGTCATAACATGATATTTAGTATCAGTCTTCGGATCAGTTATTAATTTCTGTTGTATTTGATCTTTTTTCAAATATGTATGCGGTGTTTTTGCAGAAACTACAGATATTTGAGTAAGCACTAAAGAAGCAGTTAGCATTTTTATGGATTGATTAAAATTTATCATACGATGTACCTATACTAAGATTAATAATGTGGATTAATTCCAAAATCGAATTATGCTTTTATCCAACTAAGTACAACGTGTGAATGCAACGCATCTTTTAAATAATTGGTTCTGCTCAAGGCATGACCTTAGATTACCAAGTACTCATGTAATTATCTATTGCAGTAAAGTATCGTTTAGATACAGTTTGTTGCTCTATCGATAGGTATTAGTGATAAGAAAGAAAATTATTTTAATAGACTCATAGCGTCCAATATATCTTGAGGAATTTCACAGCTTTTATGTAATGCATAGTCATAATAAATAATAAGACCCTCACCTTCAGCGGCTAGCGTTGTATTTTTTTGACTAAATATAAAATATTCCATTTTTATTTTTTTAGGTGAAAGAACAGTATGCCTTGTTGTGATATTAATAGTATCAGGGTAAGTTAAAGGACTTTTAAAATTGCAATGGGTAGAGGCTAAAATAGGCCCTATATTGTGTTGTTTTTTATATTCATTTATACCTACTGTTTCAAAAAATTTCATTCTAATGTCTTCAAAATACCGAAAATATACGGCGTTATTGATGTGTTCAAAAGCATCCATATCTCCCCAGTGTAAATTTTGTTGCAAACCTATAGAAAAATTTTCATCAAACCGATTAGACATATTTAACCTTTCATATAAACCATAACATGATGCGATAGTTAAAGTACTTTGACTAAAAAATATAAACGTATATATATAGTATTAATTAATAATAGGTGCTTTATGATGGTTCAACAAAATAAAACTTTGAATATACCAGTCAAAAATACAATCTAAATTTTTGACTGGTATAGCGATATGTATCCATCAACAAACATTATTCAATACGTATATGTTGATTTGTATTTTTACTCGAATAATTCCACAGTTTTACTTCTTTTCCATTATAGTCCAGCGCAAAATTAGAGCATTTTTTGAGTGTTAAAGAAAATGTATTGCCATGCTTTCTTTTAATCCATCGTTGATGAGATGCGCCATTTGATGTAGCAGTTGCAATACGTGCTCCTTTTTCACATCGACCATAAGGTACTTCTAAATAACGTCCATTTTTTGTACTTTTATAACTGTACACATCATTACCATGTGCAATTTCAACCCAACCTGTAGTTGTATATTTTGATTTTGCAGTTTTCACAGACACTTTACTAGAGTCTGACTTTTCTAAATAACCACCTTTATTCATTTTCAAATGAATTTTATCTCCATTACTTGGAAGAGCAGATTGTGATGATGATTTTTTTCCCCATGTATGGCAATGTTTTATTTTTTCAGGCAAAGGATCTTTTTTAAATGTTGAACTTACACATTTAAAGCGTTGACCCGCTTCAAGCTTGACCGCATCATAGCAACCATCCAAGCCAAAAAGAACAACGCGATCTCCACCTATTTTTTTTGATGGTACAGTAAAATATTCGCCCGATTTTGCAAAAAATTCACCGCCCATTTGACCTTTAAATTGTCCCTTACAATTTTCGGGTACAGCATTATCAACAAGATATTTTTGCTTCATTATTAATGACCCTCCGCTCAACTGACCTGTATTAAGGTCAATATCAGAACCCATATTATAAATGACCATACCATCCACACCCACTTGCATTGCTTTATCAAATCGTGTGCCTGTTCCTTTTTTATCGTAATAGTTAACTTCTGAGTCCCAAATAGGTAAATTTGCGTTACGAGCTATTTTAACAATTTCAGGCCATTTATCATGATGAAACCCTAGGTTATGTGTAGTAACCACTTTAATCTTTGAAATAATATTTGTCTTATTCAAAATATCTAAAGAACCCTCTATACCCCACTCACAAGCCCCTATAAGTTGAGCTCCATTCAATTTACCTTCTAAACGACGATAGACCTCATTAAAATCACTTGCTGACCATAAGGCTTCTTTAGGTCGACCATCTTCATTAAAAGGAGAAATCCAAGTAGAAGGGTAATTTTGTGCAAAATTAGTGATTACAAGTATCAATTGATCAATATCTTTGCTATTCATTGGTGATTTTGGAGGAGACGTATATATAGAAGCACTTCGAGCTATCCGAGCAGCACCACCATGTTGAGCAGGATTAGCAAAAATATAAAAATTACTTTTTATCGCTTGTTCATAAAAGTAATCATACATTTCTTTATTAGGATTTTGTCCATCTGGATAAATAGATATTCTTACACCATTTACACCAGATAATTTTAAGCCTTTGATTAGATTATCAACTTCAGGTTTTGTTTTAACCTGATTTTTAATAAAACGTTGCTTTACATCTCCTACGACTATTTTTAAATTACCCTTATAGCTTTGTGCAAAAGTAGAGTCTAAAAAGAAAAAATAAAATACACTGAAAAATGACACTGAAAGCATTTTCTTTACTGAATGCCTCACCTGATTTATTTTTACATTAATAATAAATGTTCTCGATATCATAATATATGCCTATACCTACACTAGTGAATTAAAAAATACACTTCATATCTATCGGCAATATTACTTTCAATATGTTCAAAGTTTCAAAAATATACAAAACTTAAAGAGTATGTGTAAGCAACATTACGTATAAAATACTATTACATATAGCTAATTCATTACACATAGACACATAACATATAAGATGCACGGCTTCATAAAAGTTAAATAATGTGACAAAACACCTTAATCGATTCATCCTAAATAATTATCAATGACTTCAAATGCAACTTCAGACGAATTAATAGATAATTGCTCCCTAATTTTTCGCATTTTACTTACTATCTCAAGCTTAGAGGCATCATTTTGTTGCAACCATTCATAAAACTGTGAACAAATAGCCGCGCTAGTGCAATGATCTTGAATCAGCTCAGGGAAATAAGATTGACCAGCTAATAAATTTGGTAAACCAATACAATCAATGTGTATTAATCGAGATAATATAGCGTGCGTTAATTGCTGTGTTTTATAACATATTACCATCGGTTTTAAAGCTAAAGCTACTTCAAGTGTTGCAGTACCAGAAGTCACAATTGCGTAATCGCAAGACTGTACAACCTCTTGAAACTGATCAACTACAATAGGAATATTAATTCCAAATTCTTGAACAATTGACTCAATAAAAGATTTTATTTCTGGAGTTGCTGCAGGTATAACAAATTTAGCGGTTTTCTTATAACCTATGTAGCGTAAATGTTTTGTAATTTCCAAAGCAGCTTGTATATAAACAGGCAGCATCTGACTGATTTCACTACGACGACTACCAGGCAATACGGCTATTAAAAACTCTTTATTGGTGACATGGTAATTACGACGCATATAACTTAATTTTTCAATAGGAATATCTTGGTAATTTTGTGCTTGTGCATGACCTACACAAGTTACAGGGATATTGTGGTGATTATAAATCTTATTTTCAAATGGAAATAACGTCAGCATATGATCCACTGAGCGTTGAATATTAAAAATACGTTTTTTACGCCAAGCCCAAACCGTAGGACTAACATAATGTACCGTTTTTATACCCTGTACTTTTAACTGTTTTTCAATATATAAGTTGAAATCAGGTGCATCAATACCAATAAAAAGATCAAGTTGTTGTTCTTTTAAAAACTGGATTAAAGTCTTACGAAGCTTTAGTAATCGTGGCAACGCTTTTAATACATCCACAATACCCATTACATTGATCTCTTGCATAGGAAAAAAAGAGTCTAACCCTTGCTCTTTCATAGCAGATCCACCAATACCGTAAAACTCAGCTTTAGGATAGGTTTGCTTAATTCGCTTAAGTAAAGCTGCGCCTAAATTATCGCCTGATACTTCTGCAGCAATGACACCTATTTTAATTACTTTATTTCGTTTTTCAGCAAAAAGATCAATTATTTCACTTGTATTTGTATGATTCATACACTTAACCACTCGGTTTATTCGTCGCTTTATGTATCAATACGACTACTAACAATTTATTACAATCTAAAATACAAAGAAAAATAAGCTATTATCTCATTTTAACTAACGAATAATTCCACGACTCGATTGCATAATAGATTTAGTAAATAACTTTACTTCATCGCACACTGGTAAAGCTTTTAATGACACAATAGCTTCATCTAGAGTTTTACTGTCTCGATACACAATACGATAGGCTTTACGTAATAAATTAATGACTTCTTTTGGAGTATTTCTTCGGCGCATACCTTCAAAATTCATACCTCGAGCCGCAGCCATATTGCCTTGTACCATTAAAAACGCAGGTACATCTTTATTAATCACAGAGTACATTGCCGTCATTGCATAATCACCAACACTACAAAACTGATGCACACCCGAATATCCTCCCATAATAATATGAGATCCTATATGCACATGACCTGCTAATGCCACATTATTGGCCATAATATTATGATCACCAACTACACAGTCATGTGCAATATGAACCGCTGCCATAATCCAATTATGAGAACCTACTCTTGTTACGCCATTATCCTGTATTGTGCCCCTGTGCATATTCGCATATTCACGAATCGTATTTCCATCACCGATAATCAGCTCTGTAGGCTCTCCATTATATTTTTTATCTTGATTTGCATCGCCTAAATTAACAAAAGGATGTATTTTATTATGATTACCTATAGTAGTTTTACCTGAAACTACAACATGAGAATCTAACTGGGTGCCTTCTCCTATCACAACATCTGGCCCAATCACACAATAAGGACCAATTTTAACCGAGCTATCAATCGATGCTTTTGCATCAATAATCGCTGTAGGGTGTATTAAGGTATCCACGTCACTCACCTATCCTAATTAGTTTCATATGTTTATATCGAATGGTATTATTTTTTTACTCGTTAATTAGTGATAATTAATGAGTAAAATCAATTAAAAAATTTAAGATTACACTACCGTTTCAGCTACTTTAAGCACCGCTGAACACGCCAGCTGACCATCAACATGAGCTTTTACATTAAATTTCCATATTCCACATCGACTTGCTAATAATTCAGCTTCTAACGTAAGTACATCACCAGGCAGCACTTGTCTTTTAAAGAGGCATTTATCGATACCTGTAAAAATACATAATCTAGAGCCGTCATTTTTTTCATGCCCCATAGTCATATAAGCAAGAATACCACACGCCTGTGCCATCGCCTCAACAGTCAGAACCCCAGGCATAATAGGCTCACCAGGAAAATGACCTTGAAAAAATGGCTCATTAATTGTGACATTCTTTTTTGCTAATATACGTTCACCTAAATGCAATTCGGTTACTTTATCAATCAATAAAAATGGGTAACGGTGCATTAAAATAGACTGTATTTGTTTTATATTAAGTACAGAAGCAATCTCTTCTGTGATTCCATTATTGTTTGAGTCTGTTACGCTCATTTTATATGCCTTATACGTTTTATTTAAGCTATACCGATGCTCAGATGTATTACATGTTTATATATACATGATCAAAAATTTTCTTAAAATCATGATCAATAATCATCTAACGATTGGATCCTATAGATTCCATTATAAATCAATGCAAAAAAGGATTCACTTAAAATTTAAAGTGACATTAAGTTAACCTATTTTTTATCAGATATTTGTTATTTAGACTTGCTCATTCTTCTCAGTAATGCAACTACTTTACGCCATGCGGATGTTTCAAATAACCCGGTGCCAGAAGCATAAGAACCTGGTTTTTTCACAGCCGAAGTAACCTGAGCTTGCATGCCAATAAAACTTTTATCAACAACTGAAATATGCCCTGCTATTCCAGCTTGCCCTGCAATCATACAATCCGACCCAATTTTGGTACTGCCAGCAATACCTGCTTGTCCTGCAATTGCTGTTCGCTCACCAATAACTACATTATGTGCAACCTGAACGAAGTTATCGATAATAACACCTTGTTTAATCTGCGTTGCTTCTAAAGCCCCACTATCAACACAAACATTTGCTCCAATATCAACATTATCTTCAATAATCACACCACCAATTTGTGCTATTTTCACCCACCCATTCTTTGATGGAGCAAATCCAAATCCATCAGCACCTATAACACTTCCACTATGAATGGTTACGTTGTTACCAATATGCACATTTGGGTAAATAGTCACATTTGGCATAATAATGCAGTGATCTCCTATATGTACATTTTGAGAAATAACGCACCCTTTACCGATTCTACAGTTCGTACCAATATGTGCGTCTAAGCTAATAAAGGCGTCATTTATAACATTTCGATCATCTAAACTAACAAAACGATCGTCTTCTACGAATAAAGGGGAAAACAAGTGAGATAATTGAGCATACGCCAAATAAGGATCAGCAACAATAATTGCTCGATCACCAACTAAAACAGAGTCTTGCTCATTGACTAAAATGGCTTGAGCTATAGAGTGCTCTAAATCATCTTTATATTTTACATGTGCAAAAAAGCTTAAAGACGTTTCACAAGCCGTATCTAAAGGTGATATTTTAGATACTTTAATATTAGATAACGGTAATCCAGCAGAATAAATAGAAGTTATAGAATATAAGTCTAATACTTCTATGATTTGCTCTAAAGTATAGTAACCTGTTGTTGCGTACGTTTGCTTGATTTGTAAAATTTTTTGCTGTATAGAATTCACTAAGCCACCTAGAAAATAAGTTGTTAATAGTTTATAACAAAGTACTTAAAGAAAATAGCACTTGTTTTTTATAGAAAGTATTACTGATTACAATGGAGAATCACTGTATTTAATAATAAAAAACCCCATTAAATGAGGTTTAGATTATTTGTGGCACCATAATAAATTATTATTTTATAATTTATCTAACAGCTCAACGATGTCATTGGTAATATCTACCGACTCTGCATGTGTAATAGTGACACGTGCGTTAAAAACGATATCGTACGTATTTTTTTCTAAGAATTGTTCTGTTGCTTTATGCAATTTAGGCATCATACGAGCTAGGAGTTCTTGTTCTTCTTGTTGGCGCTTTTTTACTATCTTTTTTTGGTTATAGTCAAATTCTAACTTAGCATCTTCAACTTGTGTTTTAAGTGCTGTTAACTCGGCTTGAGACATAAACTCAGCATTTTTTTCATGCTTTGCTGCAAGGGTTTCAATCTTTGCTTTTAAAGTATCTAGTGTTACCTTGTCTGCTTCAAGATCTTTTTGCTGTTGTTTAAAGAAAACTTGCGCTTCTTTTGACTGTTTTAATGCTGCAACATCATCAAGCACAGCCAACTTCATTGCCAAAACCGACTGGGACATAAACAGCATTAAACCAAAAGAATATACAAGTGATTTACGCATACGCTTACTTAGTTGAGTTAAATTACATTTCATCTTTAAGTTCCTTTTTTTCAAAATTTATTTTATCAAGTATGTGTTTTATACGATAAATAATACGCTATTAAAATGTTTGACCTAAGCCAAATTCAAACACCCTTGTATCATCACCTTCTTTATTATTAACAGGTCTTGATAAGGTAAATGTCATTGGTCCAAACCCAGTAATTACGGACAGACCTACACCGTAAGACATTCGTAATTCATCCAAATCAAAATCTGAGTTTTTAGCGTTTGGAACGCTGTCTGAGTCAGGCGAGCGGTGCTCATCAAATACATTGCCTATATCAAAGAAAAATGTCGTTCTAAATTTACGTTGATCTTTCACAAATGGTGTAGGTACTATCATTTCATAATTATTTACCACTAAAATATTACCACCAAATGCTCGGCCATTTTCACCAAATTGTGTATCACTATCTCTAGGACCTAAAGAACGTGCATCGTAACCTCTAACTGTTCGAATACCACCTGCGTAAAAATGCTTAAAGAATGGTAAATCTTTTTCATGTAAAGAATCACCAGCACCATTTTGAACACCCGTTGAACCATAACTTGCACCATAGCCAAGCTGACCTTTAACTCTAAAAAGCGCTTTACCTATACGACCAAGGTAACCTTCTGCTGAATATAATACTTTAAAATATTCCAAATCACTTCCAGGTAGTGCAACATCTAAAGATACACTGTGACGCTGACCTTTATCCGCTAAAATGCCTCGGTTAAGATTATTAAAACGCCACGAGGTATTAAATAAATAAGTATAATAGTCTTGAGATACAATACCTTTTTCTTCACCATTATTTAATGTGTCGTAGTCAATAAACCCTTTAATTTCTTGTGCGGTATCTTCTTCTGCATAAATTTTAGTATTATCAATACCAAATCCTAAGTTCACACGCTGAAACTCACTAAGAGGGTAACCAAAATTAACTTTACCACCAAATGAATCCGCTCGATAACCACTAAAATCAATATCATCAAAATTAGTCTTAGAATAATACGCAGAAAATCCACGACTCACGCCATCAATTGTATAATAAGGATTTGTATAAGAAAATTGATAGCGCTGTCTAAATTGTGTTTTTGAAATAGTAAAAGAAACATCATTACCTGTACCAAAAAAGTTACGCTGTGTCACATCTGCACTAAATATAGGCCCACTTTCACTACCATACCCAATGCTGGCACTTACAGAACCTGCCGGCTGTTCTTCAACCGTAAAAATAAGATCCACTTGATCTTGTTCAACTGGCACTTTTGTAATATTAACATTTTTAATATAGGGTAACCGTTGTAAACGTAATTTAGATAAATCGACTTTAGATTCTGAAATAACGGTGCTTTCAAACTGCCTTAATTCACGACGTAATACATGATCGGACGTTTTAATATTACCCTCAATGTAAATATTTCTAACATAAAATGCAGACTTTACGTCAACATAAGCAATTAACTCCACAGAATGTTCTGTTTCATCAAGCTTTTGATCCACTTCAATACGAGCTTTAATATAACCTTGGTCTTCTAACGCTTGTTTTACTACTTTTTTCCATAAATCAATTTGATTGCCATTAAATACATCATTTACTTTAGGAGCAACAAGATCAATACTTTCTCTTACTTTTTTGGATAATGGAAGCTGACCTGCCACTATAAAATTACGAATTTTGTATTCCAAACCTTCATCAATTTTTAACTGAAGCTGAACACTGTTTTCATCTACATTATAACGAACAAAATCAGATAACAGCGCAACATCCGCATAACCTTTTGATTTATATAGTTTAATAACATTATTTTTACTTTTTTGCCAACCAAATTGTGAAAATTTATTAGACTTACCAAATAATTGATACCAAGGTTTAGGGCGTTGTTCAAATACAGTTAAAATATCTTTTACGGACAAAGCATTATTACCTAACACCAAAACGTCTTTAATTTTAGCTGCTTTCCCTTCTTCAATAGTAATTTTCACATTAACAATATTATTACCTTCACGCATCTCATTCATATGAATTACGGCCTGCATATAACCCGCTGCATGATATTGCTTAATCAACTGATTTCGCATTTGCATAAGAATTTGAGGTTTGTATACAGAAAATTTCACTAATCTAGCAGCTGATAATGAGGCTTCTAATTGTTCTGTTTGAAATAAACTATTACCTTCAAACTCTATATCTCCAAGTAAATGGCGAGAACTAACACTGACTTGTAAATTAGACAGCACATCATCAAAACTTACATCAATTTTTTCAAACTGCTCTGTTTTACTGATTCTTCTAATAATA
>JACLAC010008311.1_pt1 | contig 22412 bp, 20 predicted proteins | sample 8027881 | NCBI WGS metagenome assembly JACLAC01 (sample SAMN15725517, study PRJNA655200) | protist metagenome | isolation source: fluorescence activated cell sorting (FACS) single amplified genomes of... | place: Spain: Blaines Bay Microbial Observatory, Mediterranean Sea | collected 2016-01-19 | reverse complement strand
AAACGGCGTTTACAGCTGTCCCTGTCTTGTGAAAAGTTCAGAGGTAACCTGTTTATTGTCTGTTCGGCTACCGGCGTAGATGTGGCACGAGTCCAACATTGGCTTCAGTACGGAACATGGGAATCAGTCGTTTTGATGTTAAGAGAGAAACTCAAGTAGATGAACTACAAGGGTGAGAGTATCGATGCAAAGCACTGAGGCGGATCAATTCGTAGTAGCGATGAAGCTTGGTGATTCGAGTGGAGCAAAGGGATTGAATCGTTCAGTTAAGGATGTAAACCAACCAGAGATGGGAGGAGTGCGTGTCTAAGGCAAAACTGTTTGTCATTGATAAACGTCAAGTATGGCGAGCCTATAAAAAGGTTAAAGCCAATAAGGGATCAGCGGGAATAGATGGTATCACTCTGAAGAAATTCGAAGAAAATCTTGAAGATAACCTCTACAAGATTTGGAATAGAATGTCTTCAGGGAGTTATTTTCCTCCGGCGGTCAAGATCGTAGAAATCCCGAAGTTCGATGGGAAGAAGCGTGCTCTAGGAATACCGACGATATCTGATCGGATAGCCCAAACAGTGTTCAAGCATTGGCTTGAGCCTAAAATAGAGCCGTATTTTCATCCTGATTCATATGGCTATAGGGTTGGTAAATCAGCTCATCAGGCTATAGGAATGGCGAGAACTCGCTGTTGGCGGAAGGATTGGGTGATTGATATGGATATCAAAGGTTTCTTTGATAATCTAGATCATGAATTGGTGATGAAGGCCTTAAAGAAACATACAGATGAGCCGTGGGTTCTCCTGTATGCGGAAAGATGGTTAAAAGCACCTTCTCAGCATACAGGAGGGGAGCTAGAACGTCGTGATAAAGGCACACCACAGGGTGGCGTGGCAAGTCCTCTACTAGCAAACCTTTTTATGCACTACGCATTTGATCTCTGGATGTCGAAAGAGTTTCCGTTGATTGAGTTCGAGAGGTATGCCGATGATATCATCGTGCATGCCAGCAGTCTAGCACAGGCAGAATATGTGTTAGATAGAATTCGTTGTAGAATGAGGGACTGTGGCCTAGCGCTTCATCCTGAAAAGACAAAAATAGTTTACTGTCGAGATGACTCTCGGAAAGGACCGTACAAGATATCAGAATTTGACTTCTTGGGGTATACTTTCAGAAAGAGGGCAGCAAAAGGTCGTGATGGGAAAATGTTTAATAGTTTTCTTCCTGCGATTAGTGACAGAGCAACGAAAATGATCCGATCAAGATGTAATCAATGGAGAATATTTTCACGTCTCCAAGAACCTCTTGTCGATATTTTACTGAGAATCAATCCAGTGTTGAGAGGGGGGATAAACTACTATGGGAAGTTTTATAAATCCAAATTAGTGGAAGCTCTCCGTCCAATGGAGCGAAGACTGGTAAAGTGGGTCTCTCGAAAATACAAGACGTTTAAAAGACAACCAAAACAGGCTCAGAAATGGTTAGAAGGTTTTGCTAGTCGCAAGCCAGAACTCTTTCCACTATGGTCTATTTACGGTTGAGCGATAGGAGCCGGATGAGGCGAGAGTTTCAAGTCCGGTTCTGTGAGAGCCTATGGGGGAGGTTCCTATGGGCTACTCGACGAACCCTATTAGTTGATACCTTATTAATATGGTTCCGTCCCCGGTTTTTTTCCCCGGTTTTTTTACACTTAAATCATTATTTGATCGATCCGACTCCGAACGTCTATCGTCCCCGGAATATCACAGGTGAAAGAATCTAGCTTCAAGATACTTATTAGACTTTAAATAAGACCATATATTATTTAAATTGGTCTTGAATAAAAACCTTACTTTTTATAATTTAGTCTCTATAAAAAACCAAATATAGCAACATTAAGTATTTTACTATGTTTAATACGGGAGTCGATTGTGAATAACGAAGTGGAGAGAATCATCGCCGAAAAGTTGATCTCATCTGCGAAGGCAGACCTTCCACCCATGACTCAACGTGAAGTAGAAGCCCCTTTGATCGAGAATAAGGCTATCGTCGCTATCGGCATGAGAAGAACGGGAAAAACGACTTGGCTTCATCAGTGTCAGCGAAAATACATTGAGCAAGGTTACGATCCAGAAGATCTCGTATTTTTCAACTTTGAAGATGAACGCTTACAAGGATTTTCAGCAATCCAACTTCAAAGTATCATCGATACTCAAAATAGGCTCTATCCACAGAGATCCTTAAATAAACGAGTCCTATTTTTTGACGAGATCCAACTTGTTTCTGAATGGGAAATGTTTGTTCGTCGTATTTTGGATGAAGGAGAACATGAGGTCTATTTATCAGGCTCTTCGGCAAAATTATTGAGTCGAGAAATTGCATCCTCCATGAGAGGAAGAGCTTGGGAGATTGAAATATTTCCATTCTCATTTGGAGAAGTCCTGAATCATCGTGACATTCCTATTTTAAAAAACAACTCTCATTTGAGCCGAAAGGAAAAGTCAGAAATCGATCACCATTTTGAAAGCTACCTCAAAATCGGTGGGTTACCAGAAGCCCAAGGGCTGACAAAATCAGATCGCTTTCAATTATTACAGGGGTATGTGGACACCTTACTCATGCGTGACATAGTTGATCGCTATCAGATCACAAACCCCACGGCGCTGAGATGGCTTGTCCGACGCCTCATGGCATCACCTGGTGGTCTTTTTAGCATATCAAAATTTGTCACTGATCTAAAGTCTCAAGGCATACCTGTTGGCAAGGAGACTCTCCTTGAGTATCTTGATCATCTCGAAGACGCCTACCTCGTTGAAACCGTTTCCATCGCAACGGATTCCATCAAACGGAAACAGGTTAACCCGAGAAAAGTATACCCGATAGATTCGGGATTCATTCCTCTGTTTGATCGTAGTGGTAAGAGTAATATTGGGCATGCTCTTGAAACGGCAGTCTATCTTCACCTACGTAGGCGCAAAGCTGATATTAGCTATGTCAAAACAAAAAATGGTTTTGAAGTTGATTTCTTAACACGCTATATTGAAGGACAAGAGGAGTTAATCCAAGTTTGTTATTCAATTGAAAATCCCGAAACATTTAAGCGCGAGACTCGTTCGCTTATAGAAGCATCTTCTGAACACCCTAGGGCATCTCTCTTTCTCGTTATAGGCAACAGTACTCGATGTCTTCACCAGGTGCCAGAAGGTATAGAAGTCATTCCTGCTTGGGAATGGATGTTTAGATGTTGATCCGACGGAACAGAGAGAGTATAGGGTTTGTAAGCAATTAGAAAAGTACAGTCTATATTTTTTAATGGAATAAGCTTCTAAAAAGTAATCCCGAAGATATTGAGTTTTTCAGAGAACAAACTCGAACGGGAAGGCCTTGTGGAACTGAGTCATTTCTGAAATTCGCAGAAAGGATGACTGGTAGAGAATTGATTCCAAGGCCAGCAGGGCGACCAAAGAAAGATTATGTTTGACGCAAGGGGCCATGTACAACTTTACCGTTCATGGTAGTACATAGCTTCTGCTTCTAAATCGGGTCTTATGTCTTTTGCGCATTTTATTAATATGGTTCCGTCCCCGGTTTTTTTACGTCCCCGGTTTTTTTAACCAGGCCACTCTCATTCAAACGCTTGGCCGCCAGAATATTACCGGCGCGGTGTTCATGGCACATGTAGCCATGACTAGGTTTGCCATGAAGGAAGACCACTTTCTTTTTTGCTTCAGCTTGTCCCACTAAAGTGAGGCACAGAACCAGACCTATTATCATTGATATCTTAATTTTCATTTGCACTCCTTTTTAATTAAAAAACCACATTTATGTATCTAAAAGTCAGCTCAGTCGTTGGCTGTGTTGCTCCAATAGCCGTAGGGGAAATGTTCGGTCTGTTTCGACCCCTTGGTTTCCTCGGGCAGTAAATTCTCGACATGGCCGTCGACGAAGAGGTAATTCCAGCCAGAGTTGTGGACTTGCATCTCAGGAGCTTCAATGCCATAGCGCTCGAAATCCTCAGGTCGAAGCTGATGCTGTGGACCAGGCGCATGTGTGGAGTCTGCGCTCCCAAGCAGTCCCGCACCAGGCATTTCGACCAGCAATATAAACTGACTGGGAGACGCGACATTACTCACGCTGCGACTCCAAGGCCTTTTATGGCCCGCTTTTGGCAAATAGTTCTGTGGCTTCACGTAATAATAGCCTGTAATGCCCTGCTTATCGCTATCTTTGTTCCAAAACCAGGAGAGAAAAGAATTTATAGCGTAGCTTCTGACTCTTCCAACAGCATGATCTTTTTTGTACCTTGCTGGGAGGCTGCCATTCTCTGCGCCACCATTTCTGAAGCCCGCGACATCGAGCGTGCAGGCGTACAGCTCCGCGTCACTGGCTTCTGTTCCGCTCAAGAGGGATTTATCTATTTCAGCCTCGGACAAATTTCGACCATCGTAACCAGCGCCTAGCAAGTCGTCCCAGGAAGCTCGCCCCTGACTCAGCACTGGAAAAAAACCGTGATCTTCACCGTAGAGGCTCATGGCGGCACCCTGAAAGCGCATATTGTTGCTGCAGTGTATTCCCGCCGCTACGGCCATGGTGCGCTTCAGCGTGGGCACAAGCATGCTCGAGAGGATCGCCAAAATCGCAATCACCACGACCAATTCAACCAAGGTAAATAATTTTTTTACTTTCAAGAAATTCTATCTCTGTTATTAAGGCCTAATATAATAGTTAAGATATTCAGGAAGATATATAGTGATTATATGGCAGTTATTGTTGAAGATTGGTCATCAGTATTGCTATTTTGCAGATCCCTTTTCAGAACATAGGGTACTTTTCAAATAATCTTTCGACCTTAGACGCGATCTAAGCCACCTTTGTAACCAGCAAAAGTGTCACTTTCAACTCCCATACGTTGTTGAATGGTGACAAAGAGATGTTGGATCGCTTCTTCTTTGACCTCGACTTCGGCTTTCCAGCCTTTCTCCGTATCGATGCCAGCGCCAGCTTGGTTATCTTCGTTACCTGTGCCAAACTTGAGGTAACGACCATTTTTAAAGCCCATGTTTGAGCCACCAGCAGAGATGATTGGGTAGTTTCGTGATAAGTGAAAACTACTCGAAGCTGAACCATGCATAGCAAAGGTATTGTCTAGCATGGAACCATCACCATTGAGTTCTTTGGTCTCTTTGAGTTTTTGGATAAAGCGACCAAATTCTTCCGTTTGAAAACGGTTATAAGTACCGAGGTTTTTCCACCCCCCTGGTTTTTTGACATCATGTGTGAGTGAGTGAGAATTTCTCATCCCAATGGCTTTGGCTAATAGGTCGTGAGGGCCTTGGCCATTTTCTCGACCCATCATATAGGTCGCCACGCGAGTTGAATCGCTGAGGAAAGCCAAGTACATGATTTCATAGATCGTTTGTAGGTAAATTCGGCCATCGGCTCCAGGGTCAGCTTCTAAGTCTAAGTGATCGGCATCCACTTTAGGGATAGGTGTGTTGAGCCATTGCTGAGCTTTGGCGAGCTTCACTTCTGTGTCGCGAACAGAATCTAAGTATTGCTGCATCGTTTGTTGATCGTTCTTAGAGAGTTTTCGGTTTAATGAACGTGTATTTTCTAAAATTAAATCCAGAGAACTCTTACTGCGAGCAAGACGATCTTGTGCTTCTTGACTTCGGGCGACAAAGAGTGAATCAAAGATTTGTTTGGGATTATTGAGTGCAGGGATAGCGCGTCCCTCACGGTTAAAAGACAATGTCTGAGCACCTCTTGGAGCACCTGTTCCGCCATTCGTTGAGAGAACCAATGAGGAATGACGGGTATACTCTCCAACTTTTTCGGCAATCACTTGGTCCAATGAAACCGAGTTTTTATATGGCCCATGTCCTCCCGTTGCCGCGCCTGTTAGGTATTGATCAGCATTGGAGTGACCGTGAACGCGGCGAACACTTGGATTTGATAAACCAGAATAAATGCAAATATCTTGGCGTAGGGGTTCTAACACATCGAGAACTTTAGTTAAGCGGAAGTCATGCTCTCCCCCTTGTGGGAACCAACTCCAATCCTTCCAAGCTGGATCACTCTTGAGTGGTAAGCCAACCCCATCAGGATGATAGATACTAACAAAGCGTTTCGGAGTGGCTTTTGTTGTAGCAGCCTTTAGCTCTAAGCTCTCCATCCAAGGCAATGTAAGTGCCACACCCATACCTTGTAAAACGTTTCTTCTTTGCATAGCTCTTACTCTTTATTTAGTTTGAAATAGTTGGCTTTGTGTAATCAAGCTTACGAGATCACCAAGGCCATCTCCTCGTTTGCGTAATTGACGGGTTAAATCTTCGATATCGGCATGATCGCTAAAAGATAGTGGGCGACCTAGTGCGTAAGAAGTCATTTTGTAGACCATAGCTTTGGCAAACTGATCTTGACGGTCCGACAAGAGGTAACCCTTCAGGCCTGTGATGCCATTAAGGTTTTGTTTGTTGAATAATTGACTGCTGGCATCGATCGGTTTTTTGTTTCCATATCGAGTTACAAATTGTCCGAGTGCGTTGTAGTTTTCAAAGGCGATGCCCCAAGGGTCAATCTTTGCATGGCAAGAGATACAAGCTGGATCTTTACGGTGATCTTCTAAACGTTCTTTCATTGTCATTTCTAAAACACGTGGGTCCGTTAAGTCCACTTGAGGGACATCTGGTGGAGGGGGTGGGGGAGGATCATGAAGAATCTTTTCTAATAACCAGATACCGCGTTTGAGTGGATTCGAATCTTTACCATCTCCATTGATGGTCATGACGCCAGCTCCAGTCAGAATACCACCTCGATGGTTTGCTGTTTTAATAGCCACTCTTCGAAAATCAGGTCCATAAACTCCTTTTATACCATAATGTCTAGCCAATCGCTCGTTGATCATGATATAGTTAGAGTGAATGAAGTCTATGATGCTATGGTTTTTAGCTAAAACCTCAGCGAAATAGGCAATAGGCTCTTCTATGATTGATGTTTTTAAGCTTTCATCATAGCGACTAGATAAAGATTTATCGACTTTTACTCCCGATATATTATGAAGCCCAAGCCACTCTTTTGTAAAGTTCTCCTGGAAGCGTTGAGTCTTTGTGTCTGCGAGCATGCGCTGCACTTGGGCCTCTAGAACTTTGGGCTTGCTGAGTTGACCACGACCAGCGAGATCAATCAGCTCTTCGTCTGGTATACTCGACCATAGAAAGATGGCTAAGCGGTTCGCCAATTCTAAATCGCTGATACTCTTGTTTTTGTCCTTAGGCTCTTCTTCAATGATATATAAAAATTCTGGCGACGCTAATACCGTTGCGAGTGTCTCCAGCATCGCTTTTTCGAAATCGAGATCTTTGCTGTAAGTGTTGTGTAAATTCACAAAGCGAGCGACCTCTGTCTGGCTTACGGGACGTCGCCAGGCTTTACTCATGAACTTCTCTAGAATTTCTACAGTATATTTTTTAGGATTGTTTTTATTGGCGCTATCAATGAAAACTTGACGATGGCTCACGGGTGGCCATTGTTTATAAAAGGGAGCAAGGATTTCAATGTAGTCGATGTGCAAGTCAACTTGATTATTTGATAGATGAGTAAATGTCAGAACCTCCGATGGGTTTGGTAAATCTCCCAATTTTTGAATTCCTATAAAAGGGTTGCGTTCAACCTCCCCAAGTGGAACCATGAATTCTAAGATATCAGGCTTGTCCACCGTCCCCTGAATGGGGAGTGAATTCAAGATAGTTAAAAAATTTGCATTATTGCTTGTTACCCCTCCAAAACTCAGGCGAAGATTCGAGTATTGGTTAGCTTTACTTGAGGTTCGACCAACTCGGACTCTCACTCGTAAATCTCCTTTCATGGGTAGGAAGTCCCCAATGTCGAGCTTGAACTCTTTGTTTTGCGGTATCACGGTTACGACATCTCCAACTGGAGGCATTTCCTTCAAGGCCTTATCAGGTTTAACCCCCCATTTTCCACCTCTATATGTGAAACCATAGGGGACTCCTTGATCCGTTTTCTTGTTGAGGATGTGTATGGCCTTCTTATTCAGCTTGACATTAGGTTTTTTCTTTTTAGCACCTTTTTCTTGATTCTTTATGACAAGGCCCATAGCTTTAGTCATAGGTATATTGTAAGTAATGAGTTCTGGCTTAGGGCCATTCACAGTTGCTTTCTGTAAGGCTTTTAGGCCTAACTCTCTATATAGTTCAAATTGCATCCCCGTGATTTGGAGAAGGTCAGAGCTATTACTAAAACCATCTTTAGGCATTGTTTCTGGAGGTAAGTCGTCAGCAAATTTATAAGGTAGGCCTAAAAGGTCTTGCAGAGCATTGTTGTATTCAAATTTTGTCATACGACGTAGCGATGAGTGAGCCCCACTGTTTTTCTTTACGATCGCTGCTTTTTGAATCTCCTCTCCAAGCCAATCAATGATGATCTGACGGTTTTCATCATTTATATGAAAGTCGGGTTCGTCTTCGGGTGGCATTTCATAATTACTAATGACCGCATAGACCTCGAGCCAGACATCAGTATCTTCTCCACTCAACAAATCCGGATTGAGTTCGTCGATTCGAAATTTGCCCTTCTTCTTTTTGGGACCGTGGCATTGCACACAATTTTTTTCGATAATCGTTTTTATTTGCTTGTTAAAGACATCTAGATTCGCCTCGGGTGGCCCATCAAAGTTATTAGTTTTTTTAGAATTCGTGAGAAATTTCGATTTAGTTCGTCCAGCTTCTCTGGCTTCAGAAAGTTTAGGTAATTGAGCCCATATTTCAAAAAAGTTCAGAATTAAAAAAAATAAGATTAGTGATTTTTTCATATGTCATGAGTCACTTCATTGAATTAGATACGTTTAAATATGATCCATTTTAGTTTTTTTTCTATAGCATAATAGATCTCTTTTATTAAAAAACAGACATTTTGGTAACTTTCAGTAAATTTAAACCAATAGGGTTCCGTCCCCGTATTATTTCAGAGTGAGAGAAAATCTCTAAGACTATAGAGAGATTTATATTGGTTCTTACTAGTTTCGATGGATAAATTGTTCATTATGGATCCTTATTATTTTACCGTTTTGGAAGAAGCTTCTGACCACTGCGACCAAGCTTGATCCACTAAGCCTTTGTTAAAGTCACCACAATAAACCACCAAACGGTGTTTGTAGGTTCTGCTTTGCCCTTTTTTGAGGGACCATGAGCCTCCTTTTGTGCTGGCTGGCCCGAAGCCCATGTGCCCATCGACTCTCCAATAGTTTGGGTAATTGGCATTTTGGGGGTGATCGAAAAGAGCTATGTTTCCCCAATCGTCGCGATCAGCTATTTCCATACCTACATTTACCCATGAAGATTTTATCGACAATCCTTTGTTCTTTTCTTCAGCATTGATGGCAGCAGCTTTTGTGGTTCCTCTAAGATAAGGCATACGAATAAAGAATCCACCGTATGTATATTCCTTTACCGTTAATTCAACAAGAGCTTTACCGGTCCATTCTAAATCCATAAAGAAGTGATCTCCCTGATCACTCACGGTCCAAACCTGACTATCTTCCATTATAGAGCTTCCATCTTCAGCTAACATGTCATAAACCACTTTCCATTTCACTTTGTGACCTTTGGCTTCAAGGATCTCCATAGATTTTCTCTTCCAGAACTTTTCATTTGGATTATGAAAGAATGAGCGCTCATTCACTCCGGAGAATCCCCAATACACACCTGTTTGGTGTTTATGATGCTTAGGGCTGAATTGAGTCAGCACACCTTTCCCATCTGGAGCTACTATTGGGTGGAGGTAGGGCCTAAAACCTTTTTTTGCGTTTTGAACAATATAGGCTGTCTCATCGCCCTCTCTATAAACGGCAATGGTCTGGGCATCTTGATCTAGCTTGAGGTTTAAGTTATGTTGTTTGGCTTCTTCTGCGTGAAGACTCCAAAAGAAACAAGTTAGGCTCAAGAGGGAGGTTAGTATTTTCATGGTTTTTTCCTTAGTGATGAAGTTGCTAATACTTGTCATAATTATTGTTTCTTCTTTTTGCCTTTCAATTTCTTATATGCGCGTTCACCACCTGAAAACTTGTTCGGGTCTGGGTCATAGTCGGGATTGTGAGTTATCACCTGACTGTTGGTCTCATCAAGAATTTTCATCAACGTGTCTTTCATCTGCTGCGCCATTTCGGGATGCTTTGCTGAGAGGTCGTTTTCTTCCTTCGGATCATCAGCTAAGTTGTAAAGCTCCAGTTTTTCATCCTCGGCAAAATAAATAACTTTCCAGTCACCGACGATGGCCGAACTGTAAGGAGTTGTTGTCATAAGGTAGTGCGGATAATGCCAGTATAAAGGACGATCTTTTATGGCCCCAGCCCCGGTGATCACCGGCATGATATCTACTCCGTCCACGTGTTCTTTCGGTTTGAGGGGTGCGCCGATAAACGATAGAATAGTGGGGTACAGGTCCATGCCTATGGTTGGAGTATCACACACACTCTGCTTTATCCCCGGTCCTGTCACAAGCAACGGGACAATAGTTCCACCCTCATAAGGTGTTGTCTTATATCCTCGATAATTGATTACATATTCCTCACTAAAACTACCATTATCGGATGTGAAGATGATGAGTGTATTATCCAGTTGCCCGATCTCCTTCAGTTTGGCGACCACGCGACCGACGCTTTCATCAAGGCTTTGCATCATGGCAGCCTTCCCTGGATCTTTCATGTGATAACCGGCATTCGGGTTGTCAACCAGTTTGCGTTTGTATTTTTTAACATATTCCGGCTTGCCTGAAATCGGACGATGAACCGTATAATACGACAAATAGACAAAGAAGGGCTCTTCCTTTTTACGTTCGATAAAATCAACGGCGCAATCGGTGAGGATATCGGTAATACAGTCATCCTCCGTGCCCTTGTCTTTAAGATTATAAAAACGTTTTGTCTCTGGGTACAGGAAGCGATTGCCCTGATTTGCTGAGTGATCCCCAGCATAGTTTTCGTCAAAGCCATTTTTTTCGGGATAATGCTCTGGGAAAATGGCTTCCTGTTCGTCCATGAGCTTTTTGTCGTTGCGGTAACGCATATAAGTAGTGGGTTTGGGCATAAGATGCCATTTGCCAAAAAAACCGGTAGCGTAGCCCTGTTCTTTCATAGCTTCGGGAAGGAGCACACGTTCTTTATCCATGTAGGGCTGCCAATCTGGAGCCAACATTTTACGGTTGATCTGCATTTCACCCTTGATCCAATCGGTCAAGTGAAGCCTTGCTGGCGAACGCCCCGTCATTAGTGCGGCACGACTCGGTGAACATATTGCCGCACCTGAGTAGGCTCTAGTGAACTTAACTCCCTGAGCCGCCAGAGCATCAATGTTAGGAGTCTCGTGAAACTTACTGGCGTAGGTGCAGATCTCGTCAGAACCTAGGTCGTCCACTAAAAGGACCACGACATTAGGCTTCCGATTTTCTGCCGAATATGCCGCAGCGCTTCCCAGTAAAAATATTGAAACAAGCAAAGCTTTACTTGCGAAGTTCTGAAGCCATGAGGCGTTGATACTTTGTTTCATTTTAGCTTACCCTTGAAGAGGATACTTATGTATCTAGTGTATGAGATAAAATCATATGCGATAGTATTTCGAGACCATTCTTTTATACGAAAACGACATATTGTCAGCAATTCACTCAAAACAGTTTCCCTTGTTTTTAATATAGGTTGGTCAGACCCCAGGCGGAAAATGTATTGATAAGAAGCCAGAGCATTAAAAATTCTTGCCTCCGGTGGCTTCAACGTCTGTCGGAGACATATTCCTTACTTATTTTTCTTACCTTGCTTCTTCTTTGAAGGCTTAGGTACGTAAGGTTTAACTTTCGCAGATGAACCGCCCGTGCTCACAGCGAGCTCAACGACCCTGAAATCTTGTCGCGAGTCACCTCTTACGTGATGGCTTTTCGCATGCAGCGCAGCGTACCCGAATTGAACGACCTCTGTCAGGAAAAAGCGGCTACGCTGGTGGCTTACGGTGCAAAACCGGGCCAGTATTCGTTTGCCAACAACTGTCTGCTGGCCAGGCGCTTGGTCGAGCGCGGCGTCCGCTTCGTTCAGCTCTACGATCGCGGCTGGGACTCCCATACTGAGATCATCCACCAGCACGCCCGTCAATGCCGAGCCACCGACCAACCCATCCCCGCCTTGCTCGGCGACCTCAACAACGCGGTAGCTCGATGACACCTTGGTCATCTTATTTCTGCTGCTGAGGAAAGGAAAATGATCAATCTAGTGAATTATGATAAAGACCCAATCATGACAATTGGCCTATCCCCCTTGCTTCCGTATATATAATTATGGAGAATCTAACTCTGGATAATAATCTTTTTTGAATTTAGATATTGATCCATTTGGCCTTATGGCCTTATTTTCGGGAACAACCGAGATCCTCCTTTTTGCCAAAGATAGCAACAAAAAAATTATTTTGGCCAATCATCCTTTTGCTCTTCATTTAGGTTACAAGGATAAGTCAGATTTGATGGGGAAGTCTGATCGAGAACTCTATCCAGCATCAATGGCTCAAAAGTTTGAACATGACGATGCTCTTATTCTAGAAAAAGGAGAGTCGATCAAAAATATTGTGGAGCTCTTTCCTAATAAACTGGGTATTTCTCAATGGTATCTGACCCAGAAAATTCCCCTCAGAACACAAAATCACGAGATCATCGGTTTAGCGGGGATGATTCAGCCCTATAATGAATCTATAATCACTAGTCACATTTCAAAAGAGTTGTTAGAGGTTATTGATGAAATAAAAGGAAACTATCACGCTCCCATTAACGCTGAATCATTAGCAAAAAAATGTGCCGTTTCACCACGTCAATTTCAACGAGTATTCAAGCAGACTTTTCATTGTAGCCCTAAAGATTTTTTAATCAAAGAGCGACTTTACAGAGCTTGTGATTTAATGTCCAAAGGAAAGATTCCTCTTTCTCAAGTGGCTACTGATGTTGGCTTTTATGATCAAAGTGACTTTAGTAAACAGTTTAAGAAGCACCTTCATATGCCTCCAATGCAATATTGTCGAACTTTTTTTGATAAGAGATAAAGTCAATGAGCTTTATCTTTGGTTGAGAATAACAAAAACTATCGATTAAGCTATGTCTCATTTTGGTAGAGTGTCATATTAAGTTTATCTAGCTTTTCTGACGAGAGATGGATGTGAATACATTTCTGGATCATCTCTTTTTTGAGTAAGTATATTTAAATATACGGTAAAATGAGAAAGGTTTATTTACAGCATGGGCTATATTCAAATTCGATAGAGTAGGGGATTTCTTTGCGAGGCACTGCTATTTGAGGTTTATTAATACTGAAATGTCGTTTTCGTAATAAAAAAAGAGAATGAATTACTATCGTTTATGTTATATCCTCATAAAATATTTACACAAGAAGGGAATCAAAGCAATAAAATAACAAATGAAAGCAAAACTGTCAATAATATTAGTATTAATTTTGTTCCTTGTTTCAGCGGGACAAGCTCAAGGAAAAAAGAAAGTGTTTTTTCTTCATGGAAAACCTAGTCATGGTTACATGTGTCATGAACACCGCGCTGGCAACATTCTGGCGGCTAAACGCCTGAATGAGAGTGGTTTCGTCGATGCTCAGGAACTTGAAAAGACTGGTTGTTCTAGCGACTCTAAAGTTTTAGAAGCAGCCGATACGATTGTGGTCTTCTGCACAGGCCACCATGGCCACATTCTCAACTCTATTCTATGGACCACTGGTGTTGATGTGCCAGAATTGGGCCTTGTATCCAAACGTCCTGACGATGATGAGAGTCATCTAGATAAGTCGAAGAAGAAAATAAAAAATAATAAACCATTCCTCCTATAACGATATATTAAAATTATCATGAAAAAAATAAACATTGCTGTAGTAGGCCTAAGCTTTGGGGCTGAATTTTTACCTATCTATCAAGCGCATCCCTTAGTGGGCGAGGTGTCTATCTGTCAAAGAACCCAAAAGACTCTCGATGAAGTGGGAGATCAATACGGAATCACTAAGCGTTTTAAAGATTACGATGAACTTCTCGCAGACCCTAGCATTGACGCGGTACACATTAATACCCCCATCGGCGCGCATGCCCCGCAAACGATTGCCGCTTTGAAAGCCGGAAAACATGTTGCCTGTACTGTCCCTATGGCCACGAGCATAGAAGATTGTCGCACGATTTGCGAGTTGGTCAAAGAGAAAGGACTGCAATACATGATGATGGAAACAGTTATCTACTCTCGCGAGTTCTTGTTTGCTAAAGAGTTGTATGAGAAAGGCGATTTGGGTAAAATTCAGTACTTACAAGCGAGTCATCAGCAAGACATGGATGGTTGGCCTTCTTATTGGGAAGGATTGCCTCCAATGCATTATGCCACTCATTGTGTGGCTCCTTGTATGGCACTCACGAAAGATAGAGCTGCCAGTGTTTCTTGCCTCGGCTCGGGAACCATTCGTGAAGAACTTGCAGCAGTACACAACTCACCTTACGCAGTAGAAAGTGCTCAGATCCAGTTTAAAGATTCAGACCTTAGCGCGCGAGTTATGCGGTCTCTTTTCGATACTGCTCGTCAATACCGTGAGAGTATTGATGTGTATGGTTCAAAGATGTCTTTTGAGTGGCCTCTCATAGAAGATGATGGTATTGTGCTTCATACCGCCAAGAAAGATGAGAAAGAAATCCCAGAGAAAGTCAGCTGTCCTGACTATGCAAAGCTTTTACCTGAAGAGATTCAAAGGTTTACAACTAAGGGTGTGTATGACGCGGATAATGACCATCAAAGCTTCAACCAAGGGGGAGGCCATGGTGGCTCTCACCCTCATCTGGTTCATGAGTTTGTAAGCGCCCTATTAGCACAACGTCCAGCTTATCCCAACGCAGCAGAATCAGCGAATATAACCTGTGTTGGAATTTTAGCTCATGAGTCCGCATTAGAAAATGGAAAAATCATTGAGTTGCCTGAGTTTACTCTAGAATAAAAACGCTTAATTCATCTTCTTCTTTATATTAAATCCCTTTTATATCAGCCCAACTTTTTCACCCCTGGAATAGCCTATGAGAAAATACTTGAAATCGAAAGCATGCTTGCTGCTATTTAGTCTCTCTTGCTCATTAAGCGCAGACAATGACTTAGACAAGATTCTTAACCGCATCACAAAGATCGATTCAGAGTCCGTTCAAATCAAAGCCCTGCAAGGTTTAAAAGATGGTTTAAGAGGGATTAAAAGCATAAAAGAGCCAGTTGGTTGGGAAGTTTTATATACGAAATACAGCAAGAGTACAGATAAGGAAATGAAAGTATTGCTCAGGGAGTTCAATTTAATTTTTGGGAGTAAGAAAGCTTTGAAAGAGAGTCTTGCGATATTAATGAACCATAAGAACCCAATCATGGAGCGTGAATTAGCATTAAAATCTTTATTGACCCAAAACTACTTACCTCTATTGCCTGAGTTGAAAAATTTATTGAATGGTGAAATGGCTGATTTTGCCATTCGTGCTTATGCTAACTTTGAAGCTCCTAAAGATGCAGAGCATTTACTGAAGAATTTTTCTAAATTTGATGCAGCGCAAAAATCAAATGTTATTCTTACTTTAGCCTCAAGAAAATCCTATGCGAAAATTTTGCTTAAGGCACTTAAAAGTGGCGATTTAAAGCGTCATAACATACCCTCTTATGTAGCACCTGGTTTAGAAGCTATGTTGGGTAAAGAGTTTACTGATGTTTATAATGAAGGTAAGTCTGCATCTGGCAGTACAAAAGAGATTATAGCTAAATATAAGGCTATGGTTGCATCGAAAGACTTTTTGTCTGCCGATAGTTCTAGAGGGCGCTCTGTATATAATATGACCTGTGGAGCTTGTCATAATATGTATGGTACAGGAGGGGTTATTGGACCTGAACTAACTGGTTCAAATCGAGCGGATATAGATTACCTATTACTCAATATAGTCGACCCTAATTTTGATGTGGCCGATAACTATAAGAGCGCAACGATAACGAGTAAAAGTGGGCAGGTTTTTGTCGGCAATATTGTAGAAGAAGATGATAGTACCCTAACACTCAAAATGATAGGCCAAAAGCAAATTATAGCTAAATCAGATATTGCGAAAAAAACGATATCAGAAACTTCTATGATGCCCGTCAATATGCTTGATTCTTTGACAAAAACTCAGGCCCTTGATCTAATCAAATACTTACAAACCAAAAAACAAGTGGAGGCCAAATAATGTTAAAGATACTCAGCTCAGCTTTTAGTATAGCTTTACTAGCTCATTCCCTCATTGCAGCAGAAGGCCATGACCATAAACATGACCATGACCATCATAAACCTGTCATTAAAAAAGTCATAAAACAATCAAAGTTGTCTAGTGCGCCATTCTTAAAACCCGAAGAGGCCATCGCAAAGATGACCATCCCCGAGGGATTCGAGATCACAAACTTTGTCTCCGATCCAGATATCGGCGAAACCATTGCCATGTGTTTTGACTCACGCGGTCGATTATGGGCTTTGGATAATTCAAATTACGTTAATCGTAGGTCTCATTTTACAGGTGCGGACAAAAACCGTATTCAAATATTTGAAGATACCGATGGTGACGGCCGTTTTGACAAGAAAAAAGTTTTTATCGATGGTATTCCCTGGAGTTCTGGAATAGCTGTTGGCCATGGCGGAGTATATGTCGGGACGCCACCCTATTTACACTTTTACCCAGATGCCGATGGTGATGATAAGCCGGATAGTGAACCCGAAGTCCTATTAGATGGTTGGGGCATTCAGGATAGGCACGAAACCCTCAATAGTTTTATTTGGGGACCAGATGGTTGGATGTACGGATGCCATGGTGTTGCAACTCAATCTAAGGTTGGTAGGCCGGGTACTCCAATGGAAGATAGGGAACTCTTCGACGCTGCCATTTGGCGTTTTCACCCTATCAGAAAAGAATTTGAGATTTATGCTTGGGGACTTTCAAACCCTTGGGGGTTTGATTTTAATGATGTAGGCGATGGTTTCTCTACTATGTGTGTGATTCCTCATTTATTCCATATTGTTCAAGGGGGTGTCTATACTAAGCAGCATCGACAAAATTATCATAAGTATATTTATGATAACATTAAAACCATCCGTGATCATGAACATATGTCGGCTCATGGTGGGGCACGCTTCTATTTAGGAGGGGCCTTTCCTGAAAAATTTCGCGATCAACTGTTCATGTGCAATATTCACGAGCATGCTGTTCTGATCGATTATATGGTACGTAACGGTTCTAGTTATATCGGTAAACACGGAGCAGATTTTGTGTATGCCAATGACTTGGCTTGGGTTGGTTTTAGTATCGAAATTGGAGCTGATGGAGCTGTTTATATTCTCGATTGGCACGATCAGGACATTTGTGGAAATGCTATCAATTTCCCTAACTCAGCGAGAGTTTATCGCTTGGCTCCTAAAGGTTTAAAGAACCCTCAAGTTCCCGATTTACGCAAACGCAGTGATGTAGAGCTGGCTCAACTTCAGATGCATAAAAACGATTGGTATGTCAGAACGGCTAGAGTTATTTTACAAGAACGCGCAGCCAAAGGCCAGCTGAATCACAAGCTTGCTGAGCCGATTCTTTGGGAAACCTTTAAAAATGCAGATACCATCGGTAAGCGATTGCGCGGAATGTGGGCTCTTCATTCCATTGGTACTCTTAAAGCAAATGGCTACGCGGCATTGCTTAAAATGCTGAGTGATAAAAACGAATACGTTCGCGGTTGGGCAGTGCGTCTTCTATGTGAAGAGAAAGCTCCAGAGGCAGCCGTAGCCAAATTCAAATCGATGGCTAAGGACGAGTCTAGCCCCATTGTGAGGCGCTATTTATCTACGACATTACAGCGTTTAGATTTTGATCAGCGCTGGGATATCCTAGAAGGTTTAGCCAATCACGAAGAAGATGTCGACGATCATCTTATCCCAAAAATGTTATGGTTGGCTTTAGAGCCGATGGTGGTGCCTCATATGGATAGGGCGATGGACTTAGCGTTCAATTCAAAAATGCCACGTTTACAAGAGTATGTGACACGTCGTGCTGTGGCTCCTTATTCTGCTTCTCTAGGAGGCGGTAGGGAAAGTGCCTTAGATCTCCCTCCAATCCTTAAATTGTTGCGTGGCTTTAAAGTGACAGCAGATGAGAGACTAAAGTTCGAGCCAAAAATGGTGAAATTCGATGGCAGGCGCGCATTGAGAACTTATCCCATGGATGACATCAAGACGACCATGGTGCAGACATTAAATCTAAGTGGCAAAGCAGATAGTTCACTCTTTATCTCTTGTGGAGTTGAACCACATCAAGAGTGGCTGTTAGAAGTTAGGGTTGGCAGTGAGGTTGTTTTATCGATGCCCGTTAACTCAAAAACAACCAAAAATGGTCTACTTAACAAAAGGATCAGTTTAGCTAAATTTAAAGGCGAAAAAACAGTTCAGATTTTTCAAAAGACCAAGGGTAAACCAACCTTCGCTTTCTGGAGAAAGATCCAGATTAACTAATCGTATTCGATTGCGAATAGATATAGTCAGCACCCCTGTGAAGTATAACCATTCACAGGGTTCTGTCGTAAAAGTTTAACCCAGTCGAGATATTCTCCATTCTTAAGCCATTCAACTTGCAAGGTGATTGAATTTTGAAGACAGACTTCTATATTTATATGGGATGTAAAACTGGTTTTTCTTTGGATAATCCCGTCCCCGGATTATCCTATCCCTCAAATAGGGTTCCGTCCACGGATTATCCTTTTGACCTAGAAAAGGGAAAGTATTTAGCTTAGGCAAGGTTGGTCGATAATTTTGAATACTGTTGCAGAGTAGAGGGTAATTAACTTTAAAATACCATCAAATTTGGGGCAAAAACCAAAGTAGTTCCAATTAATTCTGTTCTCGCAGCATCCAGTCTAAATACGATTCAATTTTGTTGATGAGTGGATGGGGCAAATTTAAGAGGAAATAGGTTTTCCCCTTTGTGGTCTTTGTCTCTTCGATGGAAAGCTCTCCGCTGTAGACTCTGACGGCAAGATTATGCTCAACCTGGTCCATGAACTGGTGCAGAGACCTCAAGCGTCCACTTTTTCCAGATTTAACCTCTATAGGAATGGCCAGATTATTCCAAGCCAGCAGATAGTCGACTTCAGATGAACTGTTGTTTTTGTCTCTGACCCAAAAAGTTGTCTTTTGACTCGTCTTCGCTTTTGAATTGAGCTGCTGGCCCACCACGTGTTCGGCTAATTTTCCACGGTAGATATCGTTGATCTCACTCGTTTTAAAAAATTGTCCCTGTAAGCCGAGACTGTAATTCATCAGGCCTGTATCCAGAAAATTCAGGCGAGGGGATTTCTTCTTTTCAGGAACAAGGGGCAGGCTCGTTTCAATGGTCGGGTAGAGCAATTGAACCACCATGGCCTTTTCGAGCAATCGCAAGGCTTCGGACATATCTCTCGAACTATACTCCGAACGTCCAAAGCCGTGAAATTTAATTCTCTGTCCGGCCTCACTGGGAGCACTGCTGATCGCGTGCTGCAAACAGCGTTTGGCCTTTTCTCCAATGGAGTACTTGAGGGCATCGTCTTGGTAAGATTGCAGTAAACCCTCGAAAATCGGTTGTAGTGCGGCGAGGTCCTGCAATTCAATATAGGCCTGGACAATTGCCGGCATGCCACCTATTTGAACGTATTTCTGATATTCAGTCTGAAGTTTCGAGAGCGCGTAGTTAGGACAGGGAATTTTTTCCAAGACATCGAGAGAGCGCTGCTGTCCAGTTGCTGAAAGAAACTCGACAAAAGTAAGTGGATAGACGTACAGGTACTCAACTCGACCAACCGGAAAGCTAATGTTTTTACTCTCGAGTATGGGATCTAATAGTGATCCCGCAGTGATGATGTATATGTTGGGAAGCTCTTCGTAAAAATAGCGCATCATGGCGACAGCTTCGGCACAGTTTTGAATTTCGTCAATGAAAATGAGCTCACGCCCGGAATGGACAGGAGTTTCTTTGAGGAAGTGAATGGCCTCTACGATTTCTTTGGCGCTTAAATCCTGTTCAAAAATTTCGCGATCTACGCTTTTTTCTAGATTCAAGCTAATGAAGTGATCGAAAGACTCGCCAAACATTTCAACAGCCGTCGTTTTGCCCGTTTGACGAGCTCCACGCAAGACAAGAGGCCTTCTTCCCTCACTTGAACTCCAGAGCTCTAAATCTTCTTGAATGGCTCTAACAAACATATTCGAAAGGATAAAAATAAATAGTCGGAGCTTATTTTATAGCGATCAAACAACATTCAACGTCACAAAACACACCTTGTTTTAAACTATGTAGGTTATAAAATAACCAGTGTTTAGGCAGGTCCGGGTACAGTGTGCCATGAGGACAACTACCAAAGTGAGCGTAGCGAATAGAAGAAAGTTGTCGTGCTGTACTGAAGATGAGGGGAGGTCCCTCGAAATCGTCTTGCAGGAGAAGGTTTCAAACCACCTGAAGTGGCTTCAATTAAGAGTTGAGGTCCTAAACGTTCAGGAAAAGGCTGGGAAATACCAGTCAGGTGTGTGTTGGAAAGGTGAAGAACATGAGTCACAAAGGTAATCCGGGGACGGAACATTATTAATTGCTCAAGATAATATAATCGGTCAGAATCAAAAAAATATCCATCGACCTCAGCACGTTGAGTTATATGATGAGGATGTTTTTCAATACTACACGAAACATTCTAACCAAACTAATAGGGTTCCGTCCCTGTTTTATTTCACGAAAAAAATAGATTTCTTGTCATTACTTCTACTCAAGTTTGCTATAGAACCATCTGAGTTAATAAAAAAAATCACATTATCGAATAAGTTGTAGCTTTCCCAGCTCCTTTCTTTTCAATAAGTTTTTGTTCGACAAGGTACTTTAGATCTTTTTTGATCGTAGCGATTGAAGATTCAATATGTCGCGATACATCAGCTGTTCTAACCTTACCTGAGTGAGCTATAAAGTTTATTATCTCTTTTTGTCGTTGATTTAAATAGACATCTTTCAATAGTATTCTATCTATTTTACTTTCTAATTGATTGGATAGTTTTAATATACATTCTAAAAAGAAATTGATCCATATTCCAATTGTTTCATCAGAAGTATTTCTATTCTTTTGGCAATCCATAAGAGATTGATAATATTCTTTTTTTTGTTTCTCTATAATATGCTCAAAGGAAACATACTGAACAAAATAATATTTCTCTTTTAATAATAGTAAGGTTGTCAGTAGTCTAGATAAGCGTCCATTCCCATCGTGAAAAGGGTGAATGGATAAAAATTCATAGATAAATGTAGAAACAATGATAAGTGGATTGATGACTTGTTTTTTTAATTCTTGAATGACACAATTGATTAATTGAGTCATTTCTTCAGATACTAGATGAGGTTGTGTTGTATTGAAAATAGTTTTTTGAGATCCATCAGGGTATTTTGCCACAACACTATTTGAGAGATTTTTGTATTTACCTCTTTGCCTGATGTCTTTATTACAATATTTTAATAATATTTCGTGAAGTTGAAAAAAATATCGTTCAGATAAATCAATTTTATCAAATTGATTTATGATTAATTCAAGAGTCTCCCAGTATCCGATAACTTCTTGTTGGTCTCTTGATTCTAATTGACTTATTTCTAAATTTTCAATGAGGTGTTTTACTTCTTCGTCATCAAGCTCACTTCCTTCAATTCTGGTTGAGGAGCCAATGCTTTGAATCGTAGCAATGTAGCGTAATTCGTTTAAAAATTGGTTGTTATCTACTTTAAGGGTTTCCCATTTTCCTTGGAATTTTTCAATTTCTCCTATCTTTTTAATAATTGAATTATTAAGTTCTGGTGAAAAAATGAGTTTTTTGTTGATATCCATATTTTATACGTATTTAAGCCTAAAAATAGCGATGCAAAGACTATTGTCTGTAAATTATACGTAAATGAGCTTTAAATAACAATATGATGATGGTTCAAAAATTAAAAAACTAAACTTGCGGCATACGGAGTCGAGGAGTGTGACGACCGCGGACGACGAGGACGATAAATCCCTTTGATAATCCCATTCCCCACAATTGTATTTTGATCATGGACTAGAAAAATAATCAAAAACAACGAACTTTAGAGAACCTCCTTGTCGTATTAAGGGAGGTATTAGGGGTCGGACCGAAAGCGCCGTTCAAAACCGGTAGAAAATAGAGAATGAAAGTTTCTTACAATGAAGATCTAGCAAATTACATTGACCTCGAGTCATGCCTCGACTTACCGCAAGGTGGTGGGGAAGCGTTGATAGGGGAAAATGCAGGCAAGCTATTTAGCTCCGAAATCACCCAAGTTCAGAAGTCGATTCCGTGGTCCGGAGAAGAAGACAATATATTC
>JACLAC010006968.1_pt1 | contig 22425 bp, 14 predicted proteins | sample 8027881 | NCBI WGS metagenome assembly JACLAC01 (sample SAMN15725517, study PRJNA655200) | protist metagenome | isolation source: fluorescence activated cell sorting (FACS) single amplified genomes of... | place: Spain: Blaines Bay Microbial Observatory, Mediterranean Sea | collected 2016-01-19 | reverse complement strand
ACCTGTCCCAAACGTCTAAGGGTGTTGCTGAAATTGTAGGAGAGTTTATGCAAGATACTTGGGATGATAGCGAGCCACTTAGGGAGGCAATTGGTGAAAAATCTAGCGAGCTTTGGGATGATAGTGCGCCGTTACGAGAGGATTTAGAAGAAAAAATTAAAGACGGCTGGAACATTGCTGAGGAATGGTCGACTCAAAAATATGATGAACTGAAACAGTCCAATGAAAATTCTGACAACTCCAGTTCTTGGTGGAATTCTTCTGATTCTGTCAAGAAAAATGAGGACGATTCAGCAACCAGAAGTTTACTCAAAGAACTATGAGAGAAGACGAAGTCCGGTTCAAAACAACTAGGTGAGAAAATCCAAGAAAACACTGAGAGTCTCCTATGAACAGAATTCTTCTTGGGTTTGGTGGTTCTTAATGATCCCAGTTTTTGTTAATAGACAACAAGTTTCTCTGCAGGCAAATGGGGAGTGGCAAAGCTCTGTGGAGGCTAAACAAGCGGCACAAACCGAACTGTCTTTTAGAATAGCTAATAATGTTCAGAGCCGAATTAATTCCTACCAAGAACTGCGCAAAAAAAACTCCACCCAGACTGTAAGTTATCGACTGCGTGGCACTTCAGACTTTCTTCTCCTTGGTAGAAAGATCGAGATTATTGCAAAAAATGGAACCTACTTCGCTACAGCACACCTTGATGCTGTTTCCGCTATGCCACTCTACAAAATCAGAATTGACGAACTGGTAAAAGAATTAGATGAATCTCGGGAGATTCGAGAAATGGGCAATCCAATTCGAGCGATTCAAAGCTTGAAAGCCGCTCTCCCTGTTCTTGATAAACGTTAGTTGTTGCTACGTATTACAAACCATCTTGGAGCAAACCTGCTAGAGTATATAATAACTGCTACATCGATTAATGATAGAATAGAAAAACTTCAACAAAATCTACAGACTACAGTAGTGGCCGTTGAGATATTAGCTGATCAATGGATAACACTTGAAAAGGTCTATGTTTATCCCCCATCACTTAGTAGATCAGAGGGAATCACAAAGTTCGCTGCAGTCATTCGAAGTCGGCTTGCTAGTCAACTCAAGGAAGTGAGTCGCCCGGTCCAGTCAAAATTTCTTCTCCGTGGTGAATACCTTGTTGCAGGTCGAGAGACCCAAACTATCGGTTGCAGAATTGGAAAGGTGAAACCATTGAGAATAGTAGTATTCATTTAGTCCCCGCCGCCTTTAGTGGACTTCAAGTTGTAAATCTTCAAAAGACTAATTCAGAGATAGCTTTAACGACCGCTGTTGATTCGGATTTCTAGCATGCATCCGCTTCGACAGACAAGTCATCCAAGCCAGAAACCAACTCCTCGGAATTGTCTTGGATAGATTCTATGATCAGAATGGAATATCACTTCCTGATTAAGGGGGAATGTGAGATGAGTGATATCATCGGAGACAGAGAGCTTGGTAAAAATGATTTCTAGATGTTGGCTCTATCTAAATAAGCTTAACAATACCTGAGTATCACAGCAAGCTTGGCAACAAGTCATGGGGAAACATCCAACCAAAATATTTCGTCAGAACACCCTGTTGAAGTGGCTCTCTCAGAGATCAACCAGTTCCTAAAAAAAGATTGAACGAAAAAAGTGTGGGTGAAGAATTTCGCTTGATTACAGAAGCAGAGTGGAAAGATGCCGGCCGTAAAGGAGGGAAAAAATTCGCTTTGGTAATGGTAAAGATGAAATTTCCGACGTGCCAACCCAAGCTGGGGGAAGCTATTCGCCAAATAGTTTAGGTTTGATTGATTTCAGTGGAAATGTGGCAGATTGGACTGAAGATAAATATCAAAAAAGTTGCCAGGGTCTCCCAGAACTTAATCCACTTTCCCAGAATGGAAGAAGTAATGCGGTGAGAGGAGGTAATATTGTCAATCTACTTCCAGATACTGAGCCGCAGCACATCCTTTGTAGTGGTCGCGGTCAATCTCGCAGCATCCTTGATCAATTCGATCTGTGACTTGTTCAAGAACATTACTGTCTGTCAATATTTGTTTGAGAAAAATGGTATTTCAATTTCACAGATATATGCGTACTCCGCATTCAGAAATCTATGGAATCTTTGTTAGTGACCGAGTCGATAAAGGTCCAGTAGGTAGGGTAGATATTCATTACTCACTTTACGGTTTGGTAAATGGACTAGTGGTGATGGAGCAAGATTTGTCTGGAACTGAGACAGAAGAACTTATTGCAAAAATCAATGATGAACTTGTGGAAATGACTAAAATTGATGACAGAAATTTTGAATTAACAGTAGCCTTTGCCACCAAGGTTTTAACTTTTGGCAAGGAAGAGCTTGACGAGGAGTAATCAAAAGATATGGAATTTTCTTATAGAGTCTTGAAAGCTTAACAGAACGGTTTGAATGTCAGCACATCCAAACATGGGCTGGATGTAAGTTACATCTTGGATGTGGGTTTTGGAAAAATTAATATTTCACTGATTGGTAAGCGTAAATAATCCCGCTGAATATAGCGGGAAAGGGGTCTCTTTTCTCAAAATCTCTATAATTTCTTGTTTCAATTTGTAACTAAGTCTCTTTATGTAGTACCTCAAAATGAGCATCCTTGTAAGCGGCCAAGGCTTGACCAAGTCATATGGATTATTGCCTCTTTTTAAGGGGCTGAGCTTGGGTTTTAACACAAATGAAAAAGTTGGGTTAATTGGTCCAAATGGTTCGGGTAAGTCCACACTTTTGAAGATTCTTGCAGGTTTGGAAGAACCAGATGATGGAGTTCTCTCTAGAAACCGACAATGCGAGATTACCTACCTTGCCCAAACGGAATCTTTCTTGGACTCAGCTACGGTTCAAGAATGTTTGGAAGAGCACATTCCTCAGCATGTCAGTGTCTCGGAACGATCTTTTGTAGTGCAAGAAATTTTAAGAACACTTGGTATAGTTGACTCGTATATCACTGTTCGTGAGCTTTCTGGAGGATGGCGAAAGCGGGTTGCCCTTGGACAAGTACTAATCCAGCAGCCAGATATGTTGCTGTTGGATGAACCGACAAATCATCTGGATTTGGAGGGAGTCGTTTGGCTCGAGGATCTGCTTCGGCAGGCAACCTTCTCATTCGTTTTGGTTAGTCATGACAGAGAATTTCTGCAGCAGACGACGAACCAAACGATTGAACTGAATAAGAGCTATCCCGCAGGCTTTCTCAGGATTGATGGTCCATACGAAGTATTTCAGGAGAGAAAAGAGGAATTTATCCGGAACCAAAAAACTCAGCAAGACACACTTGCCAATAAAATGCGCCGCGAGGATGAGTGGTTAAAAAGAGGGCCGAAAGCTAGAACTACCAAAGCACGTTATCGTGTTGAAAATGCAGAAGTGTTACGAAAAGAGTTGGACCAACTAAGGATGTTCAACTCTCAAAACCGTCAGGCAGGAGTCAAATTTGATGCCTCCAATCGGAAAACTCGGAAATTGATAGAGTTGCTTGATGTCACTTTTGGGCATCCATCCAAGCCACTCTTTTCCAAATTGAGTCTGACACTCCGAGCAGGTGCCTGTCTGGGTGTACTTGGTCAAAATGGTAGTGGAAAAAGTAGTCTCCTGAAGTTGATGAAGAAAGAACTTCAACCTGATCAGGGTGAAATACACTGGGCTGAAAATCTCAAAGTGGTACACTTTGATCAACAACGGGAGAAATTATCATTAAATCAGACCCTGAAACAGGCTTTATCACCTGCTGGGGATACAGTCATCTATCAAAATCGTCCTATTCATGTGGTAGCCTGGGCAAGTAGATTCCTCTTTCAGAAGGAAAAGCTGACTCTTCCCCTCAGTCAACTTTCAGGTGGTGAGCGTGCCCGGGTTTTGATTGCTAATCTGATGCTGCAATCGGCAGATGTCCTCCTACTTGACGAACCAACAAATGACTTAGACATCTCTACTTTAGAAGTGTTGGAAGAGAGTCTATTGAATTTTTCTGGATCAATTTTGTTGATTACTCATGACAGATATTTGATGGATCGACTCAGCGACTACTTAATTTGCCTGCAGGGTGATGGAAACGTTGATTTTTTTGCGGATTACGAACAGTGGCAGTTGCATCAAGGGAAGAGCTGCACAGGAACTGAATCCAAAAAAAACCATCAACAAGTTGATAAGAAGATTAGTAATAAAGACAGAAAAGAATGGCAAAGAATTGAAGGAAAGATCCAAAAAGCAGAGAGTGAAGTGGTCAAGATTGAAGTCCGATTACACGCTCCTGAGAACGTAAACAATCTTGAAGAGCTACAGAAACTGTCCGAGCAGTTAGTCGCAGCAGAAGGCAGAGTTCAGGAACTTTATGATCGATGGGCTGACCTTGATGAATTATTTTCTTAGAGATTTATTAAAATTTAGAAATGCTTGAATTGCTTATATTACCCCATGGGTAGATTGTCCTAATCCTGAAGCAAAATCCCCGGTATGAAGGTTTCTCAGTACAATTTCTGGAAGTGTAATTTCAAATAGTGGCTTACCAATGCTCAAGATGATTGGAATGCGTGTTAAGGTAAGCTGATTTAACATACCGCACTTTAGAAATGATCTGACTGCTTCTCCCTCGTCCAAGTAAATATGCTGCCATCCTAATCCCTTCCAATAATTTAAAAGCTTGGGTGGAGTCAGTTTTGGTGAGAGTTCAGCCAACCCAGATACAGTAACTGGAAGAGATGTCATAGGGCGATTCAGTACCTGAACAGGTTTCCCTGCATAGGCCAATTTGAAAGCTGGAAACTTTCTCAAAGCTCTTTTGGATTATGGCCAAGCAATCCATTCGCTTGAAAAATTCTCCAAAGCCATAATCCTCATTAGGGTCATCGGAATTGAATTATTCTGGCAAATTGATCTCTCCATTATTTCGAGCGATGAAACCGTCTCGGCTGAGTGCCAAGAAGATGAAGATCTCCACCTCTGATCTTTTTGAATGTCTATTGAGGCAGCCATGTTGTTTGAACTAGAAACCCAGCTACAAGATGTGATGTTGCGAGATCAATTTCGATTTCGTCGGAAGTTTGAGCAATTGAAGAGAGCAGAAAGTCTGAAAAGACTCAATCAGGATGAGATTCTGAAACTTGCGATCTGGATTGAACGATCAAGTGCGCTTCGTGGTAAAAGAGCGAGTCTTCATAAAATTCCTGAATATAACTCTAGCCTTCCAATTCTTGATCACCGAGAGGAGATCATTAGTGCAATTCAAAGGCATCCTGTTTTGATTGTAGCTGGTGAGACGGGATCAGGTAAAACTACCCAATTGCCTAAGATGTGCCTGGAAGCAGGCTATGGTATAGCTGGAAAGATTGGCTGTACTCAACCTCGTAGAGTAGCTGCAATCTCCATTGCCCAGCAAATTGCTCGAGAACTGAAGTGTAACCTTGGTGAGGAAGTTGGTTACAAAATCCGCTTCTCAGATAAAACTAGTGCAAACACACTAATTCAACTTTTGACAGATGGTACATTACTGGCTGAAACTCAGTCTGATCAGTTTTTGGAAAACTATGAAGTATTGATCATCGATGAAGCGCATGAGCGCTCTCTCAATATTGATTTCTTACTTGGTTACATACGGAAGTTACAGCCGAAACGTAGCAATCTAAAGCTCATTATAACATCTGCCAGTATTGATACTGGCAGATTTGCAGAGGCGTTCTCAGGAGCACCAATTGTCGAAGTATCAGGCAGAAGTTATCCAGTTGAAATAGATTATCGCCCGATTGATCCCGAAGTTGAGAATCAAGGTGATTATACTGTTGAAGATGCCATGGTAGATACGATCAGGGAATTGTTAGAAACGACATATGATGGGGATGTTTTAGCTTTTCTAGCAGGAGAAGGAGAGATTCGCGAGGTTTGTCAAAGGGTTGGACAGGACAATTCCAAGGTTATGATTCTTCCACTTTATGGACGCTTGACCCAAGCAGAACAACATCGGATTTTTCAGAACTCCAGCCAACGCAAAGTGATTGTCTCAACAAATCTTGCGGAAACATCATTAACGATTCCTGGAATTCGTTATGTGATTGATTCTGGGTTGGCACGTATTAGCCGATATAGTCCAAAAAATCGGGTTCAGCGTCTTCCAGTAGAGACGATTTCCCAGAGTTCTGCACTTCAGCGAGCTGGACGAGCAGGTAGAGTCGCTCCTGGGGTATGTATTCGGCTCTATTCAGAAGAATCTTTACAGAACCGGAGAGAATATGTAGAGCCAGAAATTTTACGTTCCAACCTTGCTGGTGTAATTTTGCAAATGCTCTATTTGCGACTAGGGAATATCCGCGAATTCCCTTTCATTGATCCACCAGGCAGTCATGCAATTCGGGAGGGTGAAAAACTACTTCGTGAATTAGGTGCTGTCACTGACAACATGCAGCTTACACCACTGGGTAGAGAAATGGCTACTCTTCCTATTGAACCTCAAACAGCCCGAATGTTACTGCAGGCACATCAAGAGGCAGTTCTGAGTGAAATGCTGGTGATTGCTGCTGGGTTGTCAATTCAGGATCCAAGAGAGTTTCCAACTGATGAAAAAGAAAAAGCTCGTCAGATGCACAGCAGTTTTGTGAGCAGAGAGTCGGACTACATAACTCTGTTAAGCATCTGGCGGGCTTATCGGGCACAGTGGAATGAACTGAAGACCGAAAACAAGATGCGGAAGTTTTGTCGACAGCACTTTCTTTCATTTGTGCGAATGCGGGAGTGGAGAGATATCCATCACCAACTCAGTTCTATTTTGAAGGATTCTGGAAAGTATTCTCTAAAGTCTCTTCAAACCTTGCCAGTTGTTGAAGCACGACCCGAAGATTCTGACTGGAGAGAAGAACCGAAATTTAGATTAAATCGTCCAGCTAAAGAAGAAACGAAGTCTAGGTCAATTTTTGAGGTCGGAATAGACTATGATGCCATCCATCGAGCTCTACTTTCTGGTTACCTCAACTGCATTGCTAGGCGAAAAGACAAACAGCAGTACACATCCATTGGAGGTAAGGAACTTTGGATTTTTCCTGGTTCTGGAGTTTATCGACGTTCTGGAAAATGGATTTTAGCTGGCGAACAAGTGGAGACCTCACGTCTCTACTCAAGAAAGGTCGCCAATATCAAGGTTGATTGGTTGGAGCAAATAGGGGGTAAGCTTTGTAAGCGGCATTACTCAGAGGCGCATTTTGATCCTGAAACAGGGATTGTTCAGGCTTGGGAAAGAGTAATTTTGTATGGTTTAACAATCGTTGAAAAACGTAGAGTAAGTTACGGTCGAGTCAATCCAGCTGAAGCTACAGCAATCTTCGTAAGGGAAGCGTTAATTGATGGTGGGTTGCGTCAATACTATCCTTTTTTCAAGAACAACAAGGAACTTCGTGAACTGGTTTTGAGTAAAGGAGCAAAGCTCCGTCGAGATTTTAGAGAAGAGGTAGATGATATGCTGGAAGCCTTCTACCAGGAAAAAATCCAAAATGTTGCGTCCTTCCATGACTTGAATCGCCTTCTGAAAACAAAAAGAAAATCAGGTCAGGGAGATTTTCTCTTTCTTGAGGAAAGTGATATTACACCTTCAACACTGAAACCTCCTTCTAGTAAACTGTATCCAGACTTTTGGGAAGTCGGTGATCTAAAGATGCCCTTGCGTTATGTTTTTGCACCGTTAAAGGAACCTGATGGTGTAACTTTGCAGTTACAAGATGCTTCCATTCCTCACCTACATGAATACGCCCTAGAGTGGTTGATTCCAGGAATTTGGCCTGAGAAAATCCAATTTTTCTTAAGGGCTTTGCCCAAGTCCATCAGGAAAAGGTTTGTGCCCCTACCGGAAACTTCAGCAAAATTGGCGTCCGAACTGAAACCATGTGATGAAAGTTTCTTGGTGAGTTTGTGTCAACTGATTGAGAGACGTTATCAGATGAAATTGAAACCTTCTCAATGGGGGGATGTAGAACTGCCTTCCCATCTCCAAATGAGATTGGAAGTTAGAAATGCTAAGCAGAAGATTGTCTCAGCTGGGCGGAATATCGAAGAGCTAATTTCAAAGCGCAAAAATGAGCTCCGCGAACGAGGGAACAACAAAGAATTCAGGGAAGATTTAAAATCTTGGAAGGACGCACTTCAATTTTGGGAGCTGGATAATCTTCAGAATTGGACGTTTGAGCGTTTACCTCAACGTATCGAACTTGAGGTGAATCACGGTATTCCACTATACGCATACCCGGGCCTGCTGATTCAAGAAGGTGGTAGTGTTTTAAGAACCTTATTTCACACTAGAGATGAAGCTCAGCGCAAAACCCAACCTGCGATGAAAAAGTTGATGGCCTTGGCTGTGGGGCCGGAGTTAGTTTGGCTGGAGCAGGAGCTTTGGAAATTGGAGGACCTAAGAGATGAATACAGGCCTTTTGGAACCTTGGGACAACTGAAGCAGAGTTCCAAACAAGCTCTAATTGATTATTTGTTTGAGTTTGAATGGTTGGAATCTGAAGACGAATTTCTGGAAAAGCTCAAATTAGCGAATCATCGACTGCCAAAATTATTGTCACGTTACATTGAGCAGTTGCGATTGCTTTTGCAGGCAGAACAGAAGACCCGTGCCACTATTCGTCAATACAGTAAAAGCGCAAATGATCTTAGTTGTTTGCAGGATCATTTACAAAGTCTAGTGCCTACAAATTTTGTTGCAAAATTGCCTTACTTACGTTGGGCTCATGTTCAAAGATACTTGAAAGGAATTAGAGTTCGCGCAGAACGTCTGGATCACAATCCAATCAAGGATGAAGAGAAAAACTTACAGTTGCGGCCTTGGCTTGAGGTCTACCAAGAGTTGAAGTTGATGGAGTTGAATTGGAACCAACGCAAGAATCTACATGAGTTCTTCTGGCTATTAGAGGAGTATCGAGTTTCTCTATTCGCACCAGAATTGAAGACCTCGATCTCCATTTCAGTTAAGAGACTTACACGCTTCCTTGAAGAACATTTCCCCGAAGCCTCACTAGTTGTTGCCTGATCAGAAAACAATGTTCACCAACTTGCGGTTGGGTTGCATGACAACCACCACCCGTTTTGGTGAATTGCCATTGAGATGAGATCGTACTTTTTCGTTGCTCATCGCCATCTCTTTAAGAGTCTCCTCGTTAATATCTACCGCTACTACCATGGCGTCTCTCTTTTTTCCATTAACCATCAATGGCACTTCGATGGTGTCTTCTAAGCACTTCTCAGGATCGAAGTTTGGCCAATTGTAACGGAGAACTGACTTTAGGGCTGAATGTTCCTCTGGTTCGAGAGTAGACATCATTTCTTCCCCAAGATGGGGAGCGAACGGTGAGGTCAACATGACTAGATTTCTCAAAAAACTTTTGGGTAGTTTTTCTTGGCGGGCAAATTCGTTTTTACATTCAATCAACGCAGCGATGGCAGTGTTCATACGTAAACGACTAACATCCTCGGTTACCTTGCGGATGGTTTTGTGCATCATTCGCTCAAGTTCCGCGGATATATTGACTTCTGCATCTGGTAGGGTGATCTCCATCAGATTCCACACTCCAGCCAAGAAACGTTGAATTCCAATAATCGATGCCTGCTTCCAAGGCTTGCCAGCATCGAGGGGCCCCAGATACATCTCGTAACATCGGAAGGTATCAGTAGTGTAAAGATCACAAATTTCCTCAGGAGGTATACCGTTTTTATAGCGTTTCCCCATTTTCCCAGGATCAATTTCGAGCTCATTTCCGGTGGGTTTGTGGAATGCCCTGGCAATACCATTGATGTGTTTTACCTCCACATCATGAATATCAACATATGCCCCTCTGGAATCCTTGTAAGCATCGGCTGTGATCATTCCCTGGTTGAATAATTGTTGAAAGGGTTCTTTAGTTGAAGCATGTCCAAGGTCATAAAGCACTTTATGCCAGAAGCGTGAATAAAGAAGGTGTAGTACTGCGTGCTCGGTTCCCCCCACATACAGATCAATTGCACCAGCTGGGTTCTGTTCTGGAGAACATCCATCCAAGGTCCAATAGCGTTCGATATTAGAGTCTACCATCGCATGATCGTTGCGAGCGTCCATGTAACGTAAGTAATACCAACAGGATCCAGCCCAGTTGGGCATGGAATTCATGTCTCTATGAAAAACCTGAACTGGTAGACGTTCACTCTCCACGTCAAGAAAACTTTGTGATGCCTGTTCTTCACTGACCAAACGGACACATTGATTTGGTAGGATTACACCATGGACGGTTACCCAATTTTTCACGCGACCCAAGGGTGGTTCAGGTAGCGAATCTGGATCTTCACTGCCCTTCGGCTGAAAGTTATCCAATTCAGGTAGTTCAACGGGCAACTCACTATCATCAAGAGGATATGGAAGGTCATTTTCGATATCAAAAACGACTGGGAAGGGCTCTCCCCAGTATCGTTGTCGACTGAATAGCCAGTCGCGCAATTTATACTGCACTTGTGGCCGTCCTAATCCTTTTTCAGCGAGCCACTCACCGACTTTCAACTTCCCAATTTCATTGTGCAGTCCATCAATACTCAAATTCTTATGAATTGATTGGAAACAGGTTCCGGGCCCAGTATAAGAAGTTTGAAATTCTGTTGGGGATAGGCGGTACAGATCCAGTAGTTGTTCCTCAGTCCAACCGCTTGCTTCTCCTTGAAGAGTCTTTGACTTGAGCCAGCTCAATGGAGGCTGAATTACAGTTATGATTGGTAACTGGTATTTTTTGGCGAACAAGAAATCACGTTCGTCATGTCCGGGAACCCCCATTACAGCGCCTGTACCATATTCCATTAAAACGTAGTCACCAATCCAGATTGGAATCTGGTCCCCACTGACTGGGTGAGCCGCAAAACCGCCAGTGGGAACCCCATTCTTTTCTAGATCTTCGCCAGCAGACATAGATGTAATTTTTGCTGATTCATTTTGAAAAGTGATTACACTCGACTCTTGCTCCTTAGCAGTTACCTGTTGAACCAGCGGATGTTCTGGTGCCAGCACGAGATATGTCACTCCAAAAAGTGTATCTGGTCTGGTTGTAAATACAGCGACACGCACCTGCTTTCCGTTGTTTAACTGAACTGGAAATTCAATGCGAGCTCCTTGGCTTCTGCCGATCCAAGCCTTCTGCATCTCCGTCACACCATTGGGCCAGTTCACATCTTCCAGATCTTGAATTAATCGATCCGCGTAGCAGGTGATTCGGAGGTTCCATTGGCGAAGTGGTCGGCGATAAACAGGGTAATCCCCTCGTTCACTGCGGCCCTCGTTCGTTACTTCCTCGTTGGAAAGTACTGTGCCCAGTTGGGGACACCAATTGACGGGTGACTCCTCAACGTAAGCGAGTCTTGCTTTGTCGATAGCGCTTCTCAGTTCATCCTCTTTTGCTAGTCGACCCTCAGGGAAACATACGGCCGGTTGTGGGGTGCCGTCACCATCAAGCAGCCACTCCCCACTTACTAACTTTCCTTTGAGTTCTGAAATAGGTCTAGCTCTACCTTGGGACATGTAACCATCAGGTCCCTGCCAACTTACAGTAGGGTCATAGTAGGAATGGTAGATTTGAAGGAAGATCCACTGTGTCCACCTAAAGTAATCTGGATCTGTTGTTGAGAATCGCCTAGTTGGATCATGACTTAGCCCCAGCATCTTCAGTTGCTGAAGCATATTGCGAATATTGTTGTCTGTAGTGATCCTGGGATGCTGGCCGGTCTGGATTGCATATTGTTCGGCGGGAAGTCCAAAGGAATCAAACCCCATTGAATACAGGACATTGTAACCACGCATTCTCATAAATCGGCTGAGGATGTCAGTCGCAATGTAACCAAGTGGATGTCCAACGTGTAATCCAATGCCACTAGGATAAGGAAACATGTCTAGGACAACAAATTTTGGCTTCTGCTTGTCAAATCCATCTTCGCTTGGATTGGGGGTCTTGAAAATCTTTTGAGTATCCCAATATTGACGCCATTTTGGCTCAAATTCCTTGGAAGCTTCCCGATAAGTTTTCATGAATGTTTTGCTCCAGAACCTTGACGGTAATTACGGGGAGGGATGGAAAGTAATCTTTGAGGAAGGGAAAACGGGTCTAGGTAGACCCGTCTGTCAATTAGCGCTTAGACGGCAGCAGCTTCTTGATGAAGGGGAGTCATCAAACTCATGGAAGAAGATCTTGCTTCCATTCGATTAAGTGCATGTACAAAGGCGAGTGCACTTGCCAGGATGATGTCTGTGTGGGCTCCACGTCCTGTAACTTGCTGACCCTCTTGTTCTATAGTTACACTAACTTCCCCTTGGGCGTCAGTGCCACCTGTGATTGCTTTCACTACATAGGAGGTTAGAGTACAGTTTTGTTCGGTAATCTGCTTGATCGTGTTCAGTGCAGCATCCACAGGGCCATCGCCAAAACCTGCTTTACGCACAACATCGTTGCCCACTCTCATTGTTATCGTTGCAGTAGGTACTGAAGTTGTTCCTGAGGTGACAGTCAAATGCTGTAGTTCAAAGCGATTGTTTTGTTTACGAACATTGTTGGTGATCAGCGCCTCAATGTCTTCATCAAAGACCTGTCGTTTGACATCAGCGAGGTGTTTGAACTCCTTGAAGATGTTATTCAACTCTACATCATTTAGTTCGAAGCCAAGTGATTTCACTCGCTCACTCAATGCATGTCGACCAGAATGTTTTCCAAGAACAAGCTGACTCTGCCTTACACCAACTGACTGTGGAGTCATTATCTCGTAAGTCAAAGCATTCTTCAACACACCGTGCTGATGAATTCCAGCCTCGTGTGCAAATGCATTTGCCCCAACGATAGCCTTGTTCGGTTGAACTGCAACACCAGTAATTTTTGTCAGTAGACGGCTTGTTGGGTAAAGTTGCTCAGTGACGATATTTGTTTGGAGGTCGAAGTACTGCTGGCGTGTATTCATAGCCATCACAATCTCTTCCATTGCAGCATTACCGGCTCTCTCACCGATACCGTTAATCGTACATTCGATCTGTCGGGCACCAGCTTTCACTGCAGCCAGTGAATTGGCTACACCCATTCCCAGATCATTATGGCAATGAACTGAGAAAACGACCCGATCTGCTTGATACACCTCGTTCTTCAGAAGTTTGATCAATTCAAACATTTCATCAGGCGTGGTATAACCCACAGTATCTGGCACATTGAGAATATTGGCACCAGCACGAACGACAGCGGAAAATAGTTTAACTAAGAATTCGGGTTCACTTCTGGTCGCATCCTCTGCGCTGAACTCGACGTAATCCGTGTGCGTGCGAGCAAATTCAACAGATTCAATCGAGCGCTTGAGTACTTCATCTTCATCCATCTGCAATTTGTATTTCATATGCAGTTGGCTGGAGGCGATGAAGGTGTGAATTCCCCAGTTTTCGGATTCTCTGAGAGCGTCAACCGCTCGTTCGATATCTGAAATGCTGGCTCTGCAAAGTGAGACTACTTTCGCTCGATTAATTTGCTGTCCAATTTGCCTGACGCTTTCGAAATCCCCAGGGGACGATGCTGCGAAACCAGCTTCAATCACATCTACTCCTAGTCGATCCAGTTGTCGAGCCAGTAGTAGCTTTTCTTTCGCGGACATGGAACAACCAGGGGACTGCTCGCCATCGCGAAGCGTAGTATCAAAAATGCGGATCGTTTCCATTAAGCTCTCCTCGACAGGAATCCATGGAATGCTGCACTATTGCAGACTCCAAAAAGTAGTTGCGTTGCGCTGCAATTCCTTGCGAAATATTGACGTCAACAAAAAAGAATTAATGTAGCACTTGCGAAAGAAGATTCAAGCATCATGAACTCTCAGATGCAACTGCAGATCAGTCCAACGCTAATGTCCTTGCTTGCGTCGTGCCGAAACTGCCAGTATCTTAGCAAAATCCTTGCAAGCAAAAAGTTAAGAAATTTCTAATAAATAAGAACTTTAGCAATCTGTATTTGTTCAACTCACGTGTGGCTAACTCCGGATGAAATCAGTTTCTAACAAAATCAATTTTCCTGAACTTGAGGCTCGAATTCTTAAATTTTGGCGTCAAGAAAAGATCTTCCGCAAATCTGTAGAGGAACGACCAGCTGATAACGAATTCATATTTTATGATGGACCTCCCTTTGCCACTGGTCTTCCACACTACGGACATTTACTGGCAGGGACAATCAAAGACGTGATTCCTCGCTACAAGACCATGCAGGGCTATCGAGTAGAAAGGCGATTTGGGTGGGATTGCCATGGTTTACCAGTCGAGTATGAGATTGAGCAGACCTTGGGTTTGAAGGGGCGTCCAGATATCGAGGAATTTGGGGTAGGAAATTTTAATGAGGAATGCCGTAAGATTGTGCTCCGCTATGCTAGTGAATGGCGAGAAACAGTAGAAAGAATGGCGCGTTGGATCGACTTTGACAATGACTACAAGACAATGGATCTGACTTTCATGGAGTCAGTATGGTGGGTCTTCGAGCAACTTTGGAAAAAGGGACTCATCTATGAGGGAGTCAAGGTGATGCCCTATTCTTGGAGAGTTTCTACCCCACTCTCAAACTTTGAAGCTAACCTGAACTACAAGGATACTCAAGATCCATCGGTGACAGTCAGATTTGCCCTATCATCAGAGCCAAACACTTTTATCCTAGCATGGACAACCACTCCTTGGACATTGCCTTCCAACCTTGCACTATGCGCAGGTCCGAACTTAAATTATGTTTGTTTGAAGCTGCATGGCAGAGCGGAAAAGTATTGGATCTGTGAAGGGCGCCAATCGGCATATTTTGAAGAAGGTAGCTTTCAAATTATTAACAAGTGTGCTGGGAGGGAATTGGAAGGCCTAGCGTATGAACCAATATTCCGTTTCGCGGATGGGAGAGTAGATCTTTCCAAGGCACGACGTGTTTTATTGGATGAGTACGTCAGTGATGAAAGTGGTACAGGAATTGTGCACCAAGCCCCTGCTTTCGGGGAGGATGATTTGAGAATCTGCCAGCGAGAAGGCATCCCTGTATTTGATCCTGTGGATACAGAGGGGAATTTCTGTGCTTACATGGATTTTATCGCAGGTATGAATATCAAGGAGGCTGATAAAACTATTATTCGTCAGTTGAAAGAACAAGACTCGCTGTTCAGGCAGGACACGATTCAGCATAGCTATCCATTCTGCTGGAGAACAGACACTCCACTGATTTACAAAGCTATCTCAACATGGTTTGTCAACGTAGAGTCAATCAAAGACCGAATGGTTTCTCACAACAAAACCGTTCACTGGGTACCAACACACATTCGTGATGGACGCTTTGGAAAGTGGTTGGGAAATGCTAGGGATTGGGCGATAAGTCGCAACCGATATTGGGGGACACCCTTACCAATTTGGCGTAGTGAGGATGGGGATATTTTATGTTTTGGAAACGTAGCTGATCTGGAAGAGGCTGTTGGTCAAAAAATTACAGACCTGCATAAGCATTTTTTGGATGATTTGTTGATCCAACAGAATGGAAAAACTTATCGACGCATTTCTGAAGTCCTGGATTGTTGGTTTGAATCAGGAGCAATGCCCTATGCACAACAACACTATCCATTTGAGAACAAGGAACTATTTGAAGAAAATTTCCCAGCAAATTTCATATGTGAAGGCCTAGACCAAACACGCGGTTGGTTTTATACCTTGGTGGTTCACGCGTCAGCCTTATTTGATGCACCCGCTTTTCGCAACTGTATCGTAAACGGGCTGATTTTAGCGGAAGATGGAAAGAAGATGAGCAAACGCCTCAAAAATTATCCTGATCCAGTCGAGATGCTGGATCGATATGGGGCTGATGCCATTAGACTATATATGCTCAATTCCGTTGCGGTTCAAGGAGAGTCTTTGCGCTTTTCTGAGCAAGGTTTAGTTGAAGTAACTCGCTCAGTACTACTGCCTTTGTGGAACTCACTTTCCTTTCTCTCAACCTACGCAAAAATCGATGGTTGGGAGCCGACTGAAGCAAATCTGGCAGTTGAAAAAAACAATCCTTTGGATCGTTGGATTTTGAGTCATTTGCAAGGGCTTATTACAGAGGTCCACTCTGCAATGGACCTTTACGAGTTGAACAAAGCTTCTGCTCCTTTTGTTGACTTTATTAACCTCCTCACAAACTGGTATTTAAGACGTAGCCGACGTCGTTTTTGGAAAGATGGCAGGGGACAAGATAAGATGTCTGCTTATGCTACGCTTTTCTTGGTGTTACGAGGTCTTTCGAAAATTATCGCCAGCTTTGTTCCTTATGTTGCAGAGGGAATCTATGAGGCTCTTCGCAGAGAAGATGATCCAATCAGCGTACATTTGGACTACTTCCCGGTTGTAGATGAAAAATCAAGGGATTTAGGTTTAGAAGCAAGAATGGATCTTGTTCTAACAGCAGTCAACATGGGACGTGCACTTCGAGCCAAGCACCAGTTGAAAATCCGACAACCATTGCAGAGGTTATTTTTGATAACACGAGATCCAGAGGCACAGAGAATCTTGAATGAACTGGATGCCCTACTTTTGGATGAACTAAATATCAAAGAACTTGTGCTCACCGAAAATGAGGAGGATCTAGTGGGATTGAGCGCTCAGGCAAATTTTAGAGTTTTAGGTAAGCGTTTGGGCAAGCACATGAAGGAGGTTGCTGACCACATCAAGACGCTTGACTTGCAAGATATACGAAGTCTGCAGGATGGAGGAAGTGTTACCTTACGTCACACTGACGGTGAAGTTACGTTGACAGTTGAGGATGTCCTAATCCAACGTTCGCAGCGTGAAGGACTATTGGTAGAATCTTCTGGTAATGTAACTATCGCACTTGATACTGAATTGAACGCATCCCTAATCAAAGAGGGTCTTGCGAGAGAATTTGTTAACAAAGTCCAGCACATGCGCAAGGAACAGGACTTTGCGGTTATGGACCGTATCTTGATCAGGTACAAGTCCTCAAATATTGTGGGTGAAGCACTCAACGCTTTCCAGGATTTTATTTGTACTGAAACCCTTTGCGAGAAGCTAATTCTAGAAGAAAACCTAGGTAGTGATTGGGATATCAATGGCGAGATCTGTACGATTAAAATAGAAAGAATGAACCTTTCGACTTGAGGTCACATGAGGAGTTTTTTGTTGTGCTTATTAATAGGTTCTCTTTTGGGCTGTGGGGCTGAAAATGAGTCAATGGGGAAATTGTCGAAAGAGAGACAAAGCCTTGCTGCAAAGATCTCTGAGTCTGAAGCCCAAAATGTTCTGATTTTCAACGAAAGCTCGGCGATTGTTGCTAAGTCTGAAGGAAGTTGGGATCTCAGAGTCAGTTCGTTCAAACCTGTACAAGCTATTTATGTCGATAACATCCCAATGACACTTGCTGGAAAATCTTTCGATTTTTTTATTCAGATTCCCTATGAACTCAAGTCTGAAAGGAAAATTTTTACTGTTGAGGTTTATACTACCGAGGGAGTTATTAAGCACGAAATATTGCTTAAACAGAATCCATCCTAACTACTTATACACTTCAGGCGATCTCTAGTGGTGGGATTTCTTCTTCAGGACCTACTTCTTGGACCTTTTCAAACCATTCACTGAGTTGTTCCGCGTAACTATCTAGCCGAAATTTGCGACAGCAATCCAGCATTTGCACAAAAACTTTATGTTGCGGCAATATAATTATTGATTGCTGATATTCCTGAATCGCTGCTCTTCCTTGACGTTTTCCCTCAAGCATCATTGCTCTTTCCAAATGCTGATTGGCAATAGCCAAGCGATCTTTTTGCTTCTGTAATGTAAGTTCTCTCTCGAACTCACGAATTGTTTTTGGATTTCCGAGACCCTTGGCAACTTCCAAGGCCTCCTCCAAGACTTCTTCGTCCGCCTCAACGCTGAGAACGAGTTGATATCCCAGGACAGACTCTTGCCAGTTATTCTTGTCAGCCGCAATTCTTGCTGAGGCTAGCCACTCTTGGCGGATGGTTATCATCCCATCAAGGGCTTGCCGGCTTTTGGGATCCTTTAGCAGGACTTCACGAAAGCAGCTCTGTGCCGTATTCCACTCATTGAACTCCAGGGATAGAGTCCCTAACTGTAAAAGTTGCTCTGGCTTAGTCATATCTAGTCGTAAATCTTGTAGCAACTCCCATGCTTTTCGGCGATTTTTTCCGAGTATAATCTTTGCCTCTTCGAACAAACCTGCGACCTCATATTTTCCTTGAGAGCGCCGTAGCATTTCGAAGCCAATAAATAGATAACGTCGCGACAACTGAATATTATTGGCTCGGCGATATGCTAATCCTAAGTTGATCAAGGTGTATCGGTGGTTTGGTACTTTAGCTAGTAGGGCAATGAGCTTTTCAACGGCAATTTTTGGTTGCCTCAATGCTAGTGAGCAAAATAAAAAGCAACGTAGGTTTGCATCGAGAGGATTTCGTTGCACAGCCCACTCGAAAACCTTAGAGGAGACAGACTGATTTTGAGAGAGTAGTTGATAGCCTAGTGCACAGATCAGTTTGAAAGGCTCTTCTTTATCTTGGGGTGATTGGGCTTCATTCCACAATAATTTTAATTTTGAAAATAACTGGCCAGGTTCTTTTGGGGATTTCGTTCGTTTTGGTTCGGGTTGGTCAAATGCTTTTGGTTCGGGTTCCAGTTTGGCTGCTTCTTCGGCTGCTTCTTTTGCAGCCTCCCATGCTGAAAACTTTTCATTAAATTCCATGTCAATCAGCTGGGCTAACTCATCCTCAAACATCGGCAAGACAAAGCTATTTCTTACCTCAAACACGCTGATTGAAAGCTTAGCATTATTATCATACTGATAGCTGTGGGCTAGTGTTGCGGCAAGATTATATGATGCCCATTCGTAATCTGGATTCACCTTTAGCGCATGTTTGTAGTAGTTCTCAGCTCTTCTTGGCTGAGAGTGGCGTCGACATAAATTTCCTAAAAAATTGGCTAATTCTGGGTTGTTGGGAAAAGAGACTAGTAGGCTCTGACCCAGAGATAAAAGGTCCAAACCTCCTGCGGCTTCTGCATCTTCGAACTGCCTCTTGACGATTGGTATAGATTGCTGAGCATTTATTTGAAGAGCCTTGTTGTACTCAACAGAGGCACGGTCGTAAAATCGGCTATCCAACAACTGTTTGCCTTTTTTGAGATGTACCTGATAGCCCTCAACTTTCGTCCCGCCTTCTTTGAAAATTTTCTTCAGAAAGTCCATAGGCACCTGTGTGTTTCTTTGTTAGAACAAGAATTGATCAGTCCGTTGCTACTAGAATGCTTAGGGAAAATTTTTAGTGCCCTTTGCATATTTAAAACAGTGGTTTTATCTCATCAATCATTTTTGAATCCCCATTGTCCCATTCCAGTAGAGTATGACGAGTCTTGCCTTCCTCGAATTCCAAAATTAGGTAGGGTACATTTGTAGCGAGAACAAATCGAAACCGACTTTTTTCTGCGGGTAGCAATGCTCGAACAGTCCATGATGCAGGGTAAAGATCCACTTGAAGCGCTTCTTGAGCCCCCCATGGAGCCGAATAATTTCGTTTCCTGATTGGCTCTGCAATCATTTTCAATTGGCTTAGAGATTGAGGCAATCCTTGCTCTTCTAATTCCAATGCCAACATTGATGCATATATGGAGAATTTTATTTCCTTATCCTTCAACAGTTCAGGCATCAACGATCGCATGTGCAACATGATCAACTCAAGTGGTACGGTACCTTTTTCAAGTTGTTGTTTAAAATTTCGAATTTCACCGGCTCTATTTAAAACAGATTCTGAAGTTGTCCCACTATAAGTTGTGGACACCTGGTAAATATCACGAAGGTCCTCTTCAGTGTATGATTGAATCTTACCATTGTCCGTGAAAGTAAGCTGTTTGCGAGTAAAGACTTTCCCATCAGGTTTAATGTTGGCATTTTGCTCCACCCATTGTTTTTTCTCATCTAGGTAAATTTGGAGAAAAATACTGTAACCTGTTACTTCTTTGCGTTCTAGGTTCCAATGTTCGTATCGTAAAGTGGAACCCTCTTGAAACAGAGACAGGTAATTATTTGCCAATAAATCCTTTGAAAATAAACTAAAACAGATAAATGACAAAGTGATGAAACATAATTGCTTTATCTGACAAACTGATTGACTATTCCGGCAAACCATCTAATCCTTACACATTAATTTAATATTCTGTTTCATTAAATTCTTTACTTGTAGTCTTAGAAACTCAGGGACAATTTGAAGGCAAACTATGGCTGTTTACGGTTATATTAGGATCAATTATCAACGCACTCAGCCCAAGGGTTTTACTCTGGAAGAACAAGAGTCACAAATCAGACACTTTGCAGTTGCAAGGAATCTTACTCTCAAGAGAATTATCCAGGATGAGGCAGAGACTAGTGCCACGCTTGATTTATCAGGCCTTGAAGAAGTTTTGCAGCTTGCTGAATCGGGAGAAATCACCACTTTGATTGTTCCACGTCTAGATCGCTTGGTGCGAGTACTTCACCTTCATCAGCAAGTTTTACAAAAAATATGTCATGAAAGCGGTGTCAACTTGATCTCGATTGAGGAGAACGTTGAGACAGCCACAGCCTGTGGGCAACGCATTCTAAACATCATCGGCATTTTGTCGAAGTGGGAATCAAGAAGAATTTCTGATCGAACTCGCGAATTGATCGAGAGAAAGCGGCGCATTGGGGAGCGTGTAGGCCATGCTCCTTACGGCTTTGTTTATCAGAATAAAAAATTAATCCCAGCCGAGGAGGAGGTAGAAATTGTTAAGCTGATCCGCCAGAAACGAGAAATTGAGCAACTCAGTTACAGCAAAATCGCAAAATATTTAAATCAGAATCTCATTCCAGCAAAACGTGGCGGCAATTGGTATACAGAAACAGTCAAAACAGTTTGTACCAACCCTGTTTACGGAGAGCCAATACGGATTAGAGGCCGTATGCGTCGTCCTGACTGATGGTTTTCTTTTCCCTGTGTCTAATCAAATATCCTAAAGCTAGGAAATTAAGTATACTGTAGAACCAGATTAACCATCCTGATTTATCCCGGTACCAGGAATTGTATGTGGTTAATGCCATCACCGCACTCAAATGTCCTTCCTCAAAGAGTTTCATCCTTTTGGTAAGTACTTGCCCGGCGGCATCCCAGTACAAGCTGTAGCCGCTATTCGTAGCAAAAACCACAGGCACACGGTTCTCAAGACTTCGCCAACGCGTTATCATTTCGAGATAGTCACTGGCATTGGATCTTCCAAACCAGGCTAAATTCCCACTCAACACAATCAGGTTAGCGCCGTTAATAACCATTCTCTGAATAATCTTTGGTGAGAATCCGTCAAAGCAAATGGGCGCCGAAATTTTGGCATCCCCAATTGGCATTGCTGTGAATTCCTGACCAGCCTCAAATTCGGAGATGTTTGGAATCATTTCCCTTAACCAAGCTGCCCAACTTGGAAACCAAGTTGAACCGGGAATACTTTCTCCAAATGGGATCAGAAAGATTTTGTTGTAGCGTCCGGCAATCTCTCCATCAGAGTTGACCAAAACGGATATACCAAAAAATCGATAACTACCGTTCGCCTGCATTTCCCAGTCCACAGTACTTAGTAGAATGTGAACTTGTTCTTCTTTGGCAAAATTTGAGACCAGTTTTTTAGCGGAGGCATCTTTAAAAATTGGAGCTGGGAAAGTAGATTCTGGCCAAACTAGCATTCTCTCTAGATCAGGATTTTTTTTATGAGTTGCAGCTAGAGCCCTCCTTGAGTCATCTAGCAAAGAATCAATGTTTCGAGTGCGTTCGGAGAACGCTAGGTCAGGATTAGAAGCTAGTTGTGCTAAGGAGAAGTTAGGTTGTAAAGAGACGACCTCAATCTGTGCTTCTGATTTGAAATCCCGCAAATCCATTGCACGCCACCCACCATAGAACCCAGCAAGCAAATGCACTTTTATCAATAGTAATGTTGCGAACTTGACGTTGAACCACTCATGTTTTTTTTGCTTAATACAACGCCAGACCAAGACAAATGTAAAATTACAGCCTACACTCAATAAGCTAAGACCTGAAGAGCCAATTATATCAGCGAACTGCTCAATATATGGTACTTTGTAGTAGGCGAATCCCCCAAAACTCCATTCGAATAGACGAGGGTATTTGAGTTCCAGAGCGAGAATCCAAAGAATACGGACAGGAAGGTCAGCCCAAGAATGTTTAGGTAAAAATGGAAGCAAACACCCAAAATAGAAGAAGAAAATCAGGCCAACCTCTAGGCCATATCCAAAAGCAGTAACCAAGACGGCTAGTGGAAGTGGCAGATGGCCATAGACGTGCGCACTGTTGGTTATGCAATAGCCCCCAATCACAGCACTGATAGATCCTGCAACGAAACTGTAACTTAGA
>JACLAC010000599.1_pt1 | contig 22432 bp, 1 predicted proteins | sample 8027881 | NCBI WGS metagenome assembly JACLAC01 (sample SAMN15725517, study PRJNA655200) | protist metagenome | isolation source: fluorescence activated cell sorting (FACS) single amplified genomes of... | place: Spain: Blaines Bay Microbial Observatory, Mediterranean Sea | collected 2016-01-19 | reverse complement strand
TCGGTCGTGATTCCATCGACAGTCACCGTGAAGTGCCCCGTCACAGCGTCATGTGATAGCGTGTACGAATTTGTTTCGACCAATTGCGCTTCCGCGTCTACGGAAACGTCATCCAGAGCGAGTGATGGATCAGAGTCAAATGAAAACGTGCCTGGCTCGGTCGCAAACTCTAGCAGCCACTCACTGCCGGATGATGACTTTGTGACGGTCACATTTGCATCACCGACAATCAACTCAATCTCCGTGGTGAGGTCAGCTTCGCTGATATCGTATGCCAACAAACCTGTTTCCACTCCATCAACAGAAATGGTAAAAAAACCGCTGACCGCGTCGTGCTTGATGAGATAGGCTTCCTCTACCGTAGTCGATACAACGCCCGCATCACTGCGAACCAGATTTGCTTCGTCCAGTTCAACTGCGAAGGTGTAGCTTGAAAAACTGAGTTGCCACTTATTGCCTGACTCAGCCTTGGTCACGTCTACGGTGGACACATTGTCAAGCTCCAGCAACGCAGTCTGGATTTCTTCCGCTGTCGCATCGAACGGGATTGCTGCAGATGGATCACCTCCGTTGATGGACATTGTAAACGTTCCAGAATCATCCGCATCATGTTCGATAACCCAGACTTCAGTTTGCGTGCTTGAGGCACTTTCATCGCCAGACGAAAGTGCAAGAGAGTCTAGAGTGACAGAGGTAGGATCCTCAGAGAAGCTGATCTCGTACAGTCCATTTGTCGAATCCCAAGCAACAGTCACCGTCGCAGAAAATCCACTGATTGACTCAATTGCGGCTTTGATTGACGACTCGTCGGCATCGTAATAGAGTAGCTCCGAGGCTTGCCCATCGACCGAGATGGTGAAGTATCCCCCATTCGCTTGATGTGAGAAAAGCCAAACCTTCCCACGTGTCGTTGACTCGAAACTGACAGCCGAGCCGTCCGTTTTCGCAAGTGCATCCTGATTTACTAATGACACAGCGTCATGATTCGCGACAAAGTCTAAGTGCCATTGGTTGTTGACATCGTCCTTTGTTACCGTCACGCCTTCCTCATCAACCGCGTCAAGTTCCTCCAACGCGGCATCTACGTCGTCCGCGGTGGCATCGAAGGACAGATTTGCGGTTTCTTCCCCATCGACAACAATCGTGAAATAACCGCCGTCCGCGTTGTGTGAAAGAGTCCAAGCGTACGCTGCGACAGAGGACCTAGTGACTGATGAGGTTGCAGCAGCAATGCGTAAATCAGCGCGCGTGGCAACCGTCACATCTGACTTTTCTGTTTGGAATCCCAAACGCCAAGAAGTGGAACTGTCACCCACATAAACCCCCACCCCACCCGATCCAACCGTACTCAGGTTCTCGAGTGCGGTTTGCATCTCCGCCGAACTCGTCGAGTGCAGCAACGGAATGGTTGTTTCACCGTCAACGGTGAGTGTGAAATATCCACTGTCGCCAGTGTGTGAAATCACCCAGTGGGGATACGCGTTTGATTCAACAGAATCAGCTGTTGTCGTCAAACCGCTGTCATCAATAACGACATTCGTAATGGCATCAGTGAAGGTAACTGTCCAATTGTTAGCTGAAGCATCCTTCACCACACTCGCAGCACTTGCCCCAAGCACCCCATTTAAACTTGACTCGAGCGTCGCAGCGTCTGCGTCGAAAGCGATCGTGACTGCGTCGAAATCCCCAACGAGGATGTCGAGAGTTCCACCCTCACCATCATGTTGCAATTGCCATACTGTTTCTGAAAGTGTCGAAGTGGCAGTGACGGCTGCATGATCCAATGCTGGCACTAAAGCAACTGCCAAATCCTCCGTGGTCGCCTCGCTATTTAGATCGAGATCCGCAAGCCGTTGATGGGCCTCCGCTTCTGAAATTCCTGAATCGCGAAGGTCATTCCTCAGCTGCATCGTGAGTTCGAAGTCCTCACCTTCGGCGAGGAATAAGGCGATTTCCTGCTCCTCTGGCCGTGTGTCAAACCTTAGCCCTAAATCAAGTAGAAGAGTTACATGGACATTGAAGTCCTCACTTGCCTCACTCAAGTCCGAGATTGAAGTAATCGCCAAGTCGTAATCAGTGCCGTTGAGCTGCGTAATCGCCGCATCAATCTCATCGTCTGATGGCATGTTGCTTTGCACGGCGGACACGTCAAAGCCATAGTAAATTGTCTTGGCTTCCGCCTGGTCCAGATGAAATGTGCCAACGGTACTTTCATCTTTGAGGACGCCGTATGCCGCTGCCTGATCCTCATCTTCCGGCTCGGTGCTGGAATCGATGTCAAATCCCGTCGCAATTCGCAGATCATCAGCCTCGAGAACTTGGACACTTTTTCTCACCGATTCCCGGGCGAAAGGGTCCGCAATTTCTTCGATCTCCTCATCAGTGGGAAGCGCTGTGTCACTAAAATCTAGCGCTTCGATCACCGCTATGTGATAGTTTAGCCGTTGCGCCAGAGGATCATTCTGGTTGACGATTGTTAAAGCATCGGTCAATTCTGCAGTTGGGCCATCGATGTAATAGTCACCGATTTCTTCCTCTGTCGCGCCGAGGCCAAACCCATTCTGAAGCAAAATCTGAGCGGCACTTCGAGCGTTGATATTCGCATCTGACATCACATCATCGTACACGACGGAAATCGCATCTAAATCATCTTGCTCGACAAAGAGCAGTGCGATTTCTTCATCCGTGGATTCGCCGGAGAGCGATTCATCAACAGTTCGGATGCTGTCGAGAGACAAAAGAAATTCGATGTCTTTTTCGCGGTTCGACAGATCTGTCTCGTCCACAATCGCAGCAGCAACCCGACCGTCAGAAGATTCCCCATTCAAAGCAAGGGAGATCGCTTTCAATTCCTCGATTTTTGCTAATATTGCGGTAGGCGTCGCTTCCACTGTGGACGTGATCGAACTAATGTTCGCTTCCGTTTCTTCCAGGCCAAGACGAGCTAGCTCAAGAATTGCATATCCCTCTTTGATGGCAGTTTGGATGTCGAGGTCAAACTCATCACTCAAAACCTGATTAGTTTGAACTTCAAATTGATCGAACTTATCAAGGCCATCTCGGATCGCTTGCAAACGTGATTTTAAACTGACCATAAAATCAGTCCCACCGGAACCAATCAAGTCAGCAAGACTTTTGTCCACGATGGGAATCTGTTCATGGGCCAACCCGTCTGCATCGAACAGAATTTCGAGACCCGCGATTACGCCATCCATCAGGTCCTCAAGACTTACAGGTCCCAGGTCATCAAAACTGGGGAATTCGGCCGACATAACCGCAGCCGCTATCTGTGCGAAGAAGTCAGAGAGTGTACTCCCCTCACTATCGCCCGATTCGGACACTGCACTGATGTAAATGGGTTCATGACTGAAACTCTCCAACGCACCCTGCAGCACAATCGGCAGATCAATCAGGAATTCCGCCGTACTCGACAAGGACGGGTCAGCGACCAGCGTTCCGCTACTGGCATCTGCATCCATATCTGACTGGGTGAGAAAGTTTGCTGCAACGACTTGCATGTTGGCGTCAATGAACAACTGCCCTTCTTCAACACCCAATCCGAGCGGTCCAACCGACAACGCAATATCTAGCTCGCCTTCATGTTCAACCTTGAAGTCACCTACCAGACGCGGTGATCGGACAAAGAACTGGCCAAGAACATCAAGCCCGAAGGTGAATTCTAAATCGAGGTTGGCGTTCACTTCCAATCCAGAAGACGAATCAACCGTGATTGGCAAATCCCCTAATGATCCAAAACCCATTTCTTCCTTTGCCAATTCGCCATTGAAATCCGCGATGTCGAGAACGGCATCGAAAAGCTTTGCATTCGTTCCCTCGGATCGACTTAGGTTGTCTAAGGATGAAAGAAATTCGTCCGTGGTAAGAGAAGTTGTACCCGCGAAAACAGCAGTTATCCGAGACAACTCCTCGTTTACCTTGGAAGCGATTAGTGAACCCGGTGAGACATTCCCGAACAGCTTTTCGGTCAGCGAGAAATCGGTGAAAGGAATATCAACTGAGAGAGCATCATCAAGCTGGCTTCCGAGGTTGATTGCCCAGTTTGAGAAAGAGGTGAGTCCGGACTCAAGTAACTCCTGATCACTGGCGCCTGATGAATAAAGGTAGCTGGTACCGTCATTTCCATGATCGTCCTCGTCATGATCGTGGTCTTCAAGGTGTTCCGGGACCGAAAATCGTTGTCCGACGGATAGGTGAGAGCTCATCAAATCGCGGTCATCGGCATGTGAATGACCGAACCCTAGTGCATGACCAAATTCATGCCGAACAACCGTGACAAGATCAAAACGTCCTGCAGCCTCTGTGTTCGAAAGCGCGAACGCCAAGTCAGTATCGGGAAGGTCCAGAAATTCTTCATCATCGGTGGGAGTCATATCGACGAACCAGCCACCACCCGCGGCATCAACGTCAATCACGATCGCTCCAGCATTAGCACGCGCCAGAATCCCATCACCGAGGTCAGACACCCTGATTGAGGCATCCTTTAGCGCATCATCGCTCGATGTTCCCAGTTTTGTGGCCCACTCGTTGGCAACCTGAATTAATAAACTTTGCAGGTACTCGTCATTGATGGTTGCTGAATTCGTGCCGCTTGATATCTCCAAGTTCGCTCGTATCGTGTCAGCGGAGGACATGCTTACGGCTGTCCCTTTGTTCATCCCAGAAATCGTAGTAGGTTGTGCCTCCTCTTCGACTTTACTTTTTTCAACCTTCATTTCCCCGAGGACTAGGACCGAAGCCTCTGTTACGTTGGAGGAGTCACTATTGGACTCGGTAGGACGGAATAAGGTGAAGCCTTTGATAGTTGGAGTATTCAAGGCAGGGACAACAGTGCCTGCGGCTATGCTTCCGCCTGATCCGTTCAACTTTCCGTTGTCCTTTAAGTACAGGTAACCCGTGTACGTTCCGCTAGCTGAGGCATACCCCCAATCGGTTGAGAAGGAGCCGCCACTTTGGGCTTGAAGGTTGTTACTGGGGTCGACCGCTACATTGATCACGCTGTTATCAGAAAAATCCGTAATAAGATGTGAAAGTGTCCCATCAGATTGGAGACTGACTTTCGCGGCGTAATTGTCAAGTCCAGCCGAGAACCCGCATGTAATTGAAACATTTGGTGCCCTTGCATCTGCAGCACTGGTGTCTCCGACATCAACGACAAGAAATGCTTTTTCTGTGATGTCAACATCGGGTGAGGACAGTGCGGTCGTCGGCAACGTGGCTCCATTTCCAACTTGGAAATTAATGATTACAGTCGTTTCCGTTATTATCGCTTCAGTCGTAACACTTGCTGTCTCAGTCAAGGCGGCTAAATGATTCTTCAGCTCCGTCAATGAAGCACTCGTTGAGACGTTTTCCGTTTGGCCCCCCAAGCTGAGTCCATAGTTGCCAGAATCCGGAATAGCAAATTCATAGTTAAGGTGGTACGTCGCAGTTACGTCATGAACACTTGTGAAAGCACTTGAAAAGTCGTGTGAATTTCCGTAACCCCGCACGAACAAAGTGTCGCCTGTTGTGCCGCTATCTCCCGTAACTGTGATATCTGAGGCGACGCGTAACGTCGGTGTGAATTCCGTTCCACTTGCGGATGTTCCATCAAACTCAATTCCCCAACCGTAGCGACCTCCAGAATCTTCTTGAGTCACGGTGAGGTTACCGGTAACAACGTCCAAGGCTTCTAGCGCCGTTTTGACCTCAGCTACAGAAGCATTAAAGGGCACCGGTGATGTGGTGTATGTCGCAATACTTAACGTTGGTGTGAATCGCGTCCCACTTGCGGATGTTCCATCAAACTCAATTCCCCACGCGTAACTTCCCGCAGTACCCGTTCGATTCACTGTTACCGAACCGGGAACAATAGCCAAGGCCTCCACAGCCCCTTTCACCGTACTCTCCGTAGCATCGAAACCTAGTGTGGTTGTCGTGTATGAGGTCGCGCCATCGGTGATACGAATTGCAAAGGATCCTCCATCGCCGTTATGGCTAATGCTCCACTTTGTATTGTTCGTATCGTCGCCTCCGTTTTGGACCAGGCTTGCGCTCGGGGTTACGCTCGATCCGTCACTTGCGGTCAATAAATGACCGATTTGTACGCTGAACGAGTCGCTAGTGCCGTCATGGCTTATGCTCCACGTTGTATTGTTCGTACCGTCACCTCCGATGTGCTTCTGGATTGATGACGCGTTTACAAGTTTGATGACCGTTCGGTGTGAGGCGGCATCGACAGCGGTTACCGTACCGCCTTTGAAATAGCCCTGTTCAAATTTACCCTCAAAGTGGTCCCCGAAGTTGAGGAGCCCAGACGAAGCAGAACTGGCATCAACAAAATCGCGGCCCCAATTCGCTTGACCTTCGATATCCTTGCCAAACCAAATCTCCTGAGCTGACGTGGATGTATTATAAATGTAAAGATCGTCATTAGACGTTCCCCGAACGGCTTCAATGTCAGTCAATTTTGTTGCCGTGTCGAAAGTAGCGGTCTTAAGGCTCGAAGAATCTGTCCCTTCGATGTAGGACAATAAGGCGGGTGAAAGCGTGATTCCGAAAGAACCTGCAGGTGCCTCAGAAAGAGTGACAGGAGTACCGTTCGCATATGCGGCGTAAAGATGACGTTCGCTGTTGTCGGTGTTGGCGATCAGATCACTCGAATTCGCATTCCATTCATAGACGTAGTCTGAATCACCCCCACTGTTAAGAATGAACCCATAGTTGCCAGACAGACTGGGCACATTTTCGCGATTTGAATCTTCAAATAATGAGGCCCCAAAATCATTTATGTAGGATAGTGAGAATAGGTCATGGCCATCCGTGTATTGCCCGCGTCCATCGATTTTATCTTGACCTCCCAATCCGACGATGACGTTATCGTCCGAATTACCCTTGATTTCGTCATCGTAAACACTTCCGACAACTTCCTCGGTGTTGACGACATCACCACTAAAAATTGCGGTTGCAAGATTTCCCACATCATCAAATGTTGACTCAAAAAACCCGCCCGTAAAATTGTCGAGAAAACCAACGATATCTACAGGTAAACCACCGGTGATCCCAGTGGCGTTCCCCGTTTTGGCGTCATATTCTGGTATGAACCCATTAACATAAAATTCTTGATCCGTGTCTAGTGATTCCCGGTCCTCACCTTTGATCCATTGAAAAGGGTCCCAAGCAATGTCCTCAAGAATACCGATATCAACCGTAACACCCTGCGACCGGGACTCATCCGAGTAATTCAGATTATTCGGACCCTTTCCCGAGAATTTTCCTGCCAGTTCACCATGACCTCGAAAATGAAGTGTGGTCCCCTCATCGGAACCAATGATTGATTCGATCCCGAGTGCAAAGATACTGCCACCGTCGGAATTGAAGGCCTTAAAACCAGTGTCCACGCTTGGTTTTTTGATCGCTTCATCTATCCCAGTTTTCATTGCCGCCGCTCCTAGGGCTACGCCGTCTAGGAGGGCCTGGCCAATCAACTCTCCCGTATCAAGGCCTGTCGGATCAAACATAGTAACGACGTAGAGGTTGCCGCCGTCAACGAGTGCATCTCCAATGATAGTCATTTTTTCTCGCATGAAATCGATTACATCTGGGTCGTCAGGCGATATCAACGTCACGTGGGTGGGTGATTTAATTCCGCTAAGATCCAGCGTATCTTTAAATATGCTATTAAGTGGATCGATCGCTTCCAGGATGTAAGCAAGCCCCCATGTTCCTGCGAAACTGTAGGTGTCGCCGCCAGTGAGTCCGGAAAGGACATGTCCAAAGAGAGAATGAGGAACGGCATCGATGATTGGGGAAATATCTGGGCGTGAAAAGCCGTAGTCGATCATAGCTTGACCGAGTGGTTTGGCTCCTATGTTAAACTGATCGCCACCATGGACGAGGCTATAACGCAGGTCTCGGTGCTCTGGATCTATGTTATTGATTGCGTCTTTCCACGGGGTGGAAATATTACCCTGCCTAAGGTCCCCCAGGGAAGCAGCGCTGGGACGCTCATAATGACGGCCTGTGAGGTTCGTCATTGACACACTCCCGGCGCCTGAAACATCACTGAGATTGACTGTTTCAGCATGTAATGCGTTATCGATCTTTGGCCTTGTATTTCCCCAAATATACTTCGAGTTGTTATCACCCCGATGGAAGTCGACGGACAGAGCTAGCGGGTTAATGGCATTCGGGAATGGACTAATCCCACCCAATTGCACATTTAGTGGCCGCGAAAGGTCGAGGTATTTTGTAGGTGACCATATAGATTTACCGCGGTTCGTCGCTCTTTCTCCGAACGAATATTCGAGGCTGTTATTGACGAAGATGTCTGGAAGTTGCCCACTGTAGATTTCGTCTATCCAAAGCAAGGGATTTGATTTTCGGAGGCCGGTGCCGCCGATAACGGTACTACGCAGGTCAACTTCTCGTCCCAAGGCAAAGTCGTTGTTGCCCTTACCAGCATAAATCAAAGTGTTCTCATCGATATTTGTGAATGTCAGTTCATCAAACTCGAGGTCCGGAAAAACATCGTTGGGAACGCTCAAATATTCGCCGGGAAATTCCGCCGATCGAGCGACCGTCAGAGAAGTTAAGCCAGATCCTGGGTTGTAGGAGAAGAAGAACTTCAGATCGTGAGTGACTCTCCGAAAATCCAGCACCATCGCTTTGTTATTGTGCGTGGTGTGGACGGTATCAAAGACGAATTCATGTCGCGCCTTATCCCGTAAAGCGGCTAATTTTGAGATAAAACCCGCTGAATAACCATCGGTGAAATTGTCCACCAAAGACGCGGCTCCAAAGAGATTCATAGTGGTCGAGTCACCACCCCAATTATTTCCGAATACGAAGTGGTTCTCGGTTGGTGATGTGGTCATTCGGTTGAAGGTATTAAGGCCCGATTTCACCACGACCGAACTTCCGAGCTCCGAAGACTTGCCACGGAAGCTTCGATCTTGAGAATCTCCTATGGTGCTCACCACCATTCCGTCATCAAGGGTCACCCCCTTTGTCAAGCTGTTAAAGGCCTCAAAAAAACCGCTTGCTTTACTCTGCTTCTCAACGAGCGATCCATGCACGAACATCGCATTAGTATTCGCCGCATTTTTTATGGTTGCGCCTCTGGTGAACGAGTGCAGTTTGCCACCCGAGAACACGTGCGTCATTGTTTCGTGAGGCTTGGCCGACCATGTGAACTCGCTAATGCGTTTCGTGTCGTCTTCCTTCAGAAACTTTCCAACCTCATCCCCCGTGAAGCTTGCAGTGAAAATTCTGCCCTCACTGCTCGATCCGAGCACTGATAGCGCGAGCGTGATGGATGTGTGGATGGTGAGGTCAAATGGGAATGCATGTGTCTGTGGGCTGATCTTAACCGTCCACGTCTTGTCACCTGCCGTACCGCTCTCTGATGCTGCAACAGAAATGGTACTAAGGTCGCCTACGCTCCACTGGTTGTGTCTAAGAATCAGGTCTTTGATGGCCTGTTGAATTTCCTGTTTTTTGCTAGCCTCATTCAGCCATTCCGAACGGAGATTACCGAGACCAATTTGGTAGGGCCCATTTTGTCCAGGAGAGAGTTCCCATTTGGTTTCGGCATTTGTGTAAGCGAGAACATAGGTAGATAGCCCGCCTTCGCTGATTTTCCTTGCCTGCACCTTTTCGGATGCTATTACACCCGCTAGCGTACCCGAGAATCTTAGTATGTACGCCGTTTCTGTGGTTTTTGTATCCTTTTGAACCTTGAACTCCACTGTTTCTTGTTGGTTCGTGTACGTGAGATACGCTTTGAGTTGTGTTTCTAGTTGCGTACTAAGATCGCCGCCGTAAGGGATAAGCTGTGTTTGATAGCTTTCGCCAATTCGGAGCGAGAAAAAACCTGCGTCAACCGTATTTGGAAAAACTAACCTCCATACTACGGAATTCTGGTCTGCGGCCTTATACCCTAACGAGTCATTTTGAATTCTGTTGAGGGAGATGTTCGAAAAGTCAAACTTATTACTGTTGTTACGCAGGGCTGCACCATGGCTCCAGAATCGGATTGTTCGATCCTCGAGCCTCGTTATAGCGCCACCAGAGAATTTGATGTCGTATTTGTAAACTTGCGCACTGTCAGTGGTATCTTCCGTGATGATTACGCCAAGTTCCGTCCGTTCAAATCCCATGCCGACGAGTGCGTCGCGTATGCGGTCACCTAAGATTGTGGCATTATCTCCGCTGGTGGCTTGACTTACGAAGTCCGTAAATTTAATTTCAGGTGAGAGAGTTCCTCCTATGGAAAGATGCCAATTCCCTTTTAAGTCAATCGGGTGTTGGACTGTCCAAGTGACCGAGTCTGCTTCGGTAGCACTGTCCTTTACCTCGCTTCTCACGGAATTAAGCTGTGCAGCAGTTGCTGTGGTAAGTGAAACCAATTTCTCTACGCTCGTGGGCGTAATACCGAGGCCAGCGATCTCGGGTACCTTGTCGGTTTGTGATATCCCGGTTCCAAATGCTTTTGTGAGTCGATCTTGTTCTGTGTGATCTTGAGAACTTATTGCCTGCAGATATAAATCAGCCGTTTTGTTACCGCCCGCGGAAATCTTTACGATTCCTTCGGTTCCCGCAATGAACAGTTCTGTAGTTAACGCTCGCTGATTTGCTTCTTCAGCCACAGTGACGACAGCTGGTGTGTAATCTGTGTAACGCGGTGTCAACCGACGTTCTGAACCATAGTCTACTTTCCACCACTTAACATTTGATGTGTCACTGTAGAAGCCCTCGAGCGGGGCGCCAAACGATGCGCGTGTTTTGCGATTCAAGGCCTGAGTTATATAGCTCTTCGACTGCGGCGTAACACTATTCGAACCCGTGAGGTAGCCTAGCCGGCGTTGGATAATTGCTTTGTCGACATTCTTGTCGAATAAGGGCGTCCTCTGGTACCGCGCTTCCGCTGTGTTGTAGCTTTCGAAACCCAAGCGACTTTCAGTGACCGTGTCGTTTGTGCCAAAGTAACGAGTCAGTCGATCAGCAGTGAACGCAGTCACATCTTTGTCTGAGCCTGTGGCAATGAATGTCTCGAACGATGAGCTGGTTGGAGACGCAAGTTTTAGAGTGTTTAAACCAGACAACGATGTGCCGCGCAGGTTAATTGTGGTGGCAGAGAAGCTAGAAGGTGCGTCAGTGCATGCGATTGTGATTTTGTCACTACCCACAGAAACCGTAACATAATTTGCTACACCTACGGTTTCGTTAATCTTCGATTCGATATCGGCTTTTAGGTCTGCATCGTTCTGATCTTTGTCGATAAGTACCGTGTGCGTGTTACCTCCCTGGCCAAGGGAAATCGTAAAATATCCTTGCGTAGCTTGAGTAAACGTAAGGTCGTAGTTCTTCCCATCGTCAGTCGCCTCGCTGCTGACACTACCCAGTGTGAACTGCTGTCCACTGAGGTAGATGTATTCACCATTAACGTATGCTAAATTCGTCGCAGCTGCCGCGAAGGTGTTCTGACCCCGGGGATCATGCAATTTTTTAGACCCACCAGGAAGATCACTCGTGTCAATGGTGATTTGCTTCCGATCACCGGGCGCCGCAAACGTTATCGTGTAAGTATAGGTGTCACCAGAAATACTGCGGCCCACCATGACGGTACTGCCGACCGGACCGACGGCGTTAAGGGCTTCTTTAACAGTATCTGCTTCTGCATTCCAATTTAAAGCGGTGGTTGTCGAACCGTTGTATGTGAGGGTGAAAGTGCCTGCCACAGCATTATGTGAGATGCTTTGTACTTCCTCAAACGCGTCCGTGCCCGCCGTGGTTGTTTCTTGCGTTACCGACAGGTTTTGACTGTCTGAAATTTCGTTGTAGCGAATCAATCCGGAGCCATATTGATCCAAGCCGACTCCATAGAGGTAATTGCCCGACACAAAGATGTCCTTCGAGTTGTCAAGAAAGACCTTTTTCGTCGGCTCGTTCATAGCGCCGCTTCGGGGCAGCTTGAGAACCGCTGCTTCGGAGGTTTCCCTATCGTTGTAACTGTATAGGACGAACGCGTGCTGGCCATTCTCCGCAACTTCAAAGTCAAGGAAGGTTATGCCACCTGCATGCGTAATTATTTGGCGGTCCTGTGGGTCTGCGCCAAGATCTGCAAGGCGGAGGCGTTTGACGGACAGAGATTGATTAGTTGGCCGGTAACAAATGTACGCATACTCTCCATGTATTTTGATCGCGGCAACGTCTGCACCTAATCCATGGGCAAAAGATCCTGGGGTGCCAATAATGTCCCCGGGCGTATAGATTTGCACGTTTGTACTCGTTAGCGCATATACATGACTCCCATCGTCGGTGAAGGAAAAATCAATTATTCCTGCGCTAGAAGTGGCCTGTCGGTCGCTAAGTTCTTTGTTCGTTGTGTCCTGGGAAAAGCTGATAAGCTTATTTTCCGAAATGCCATAAACACGATCTCCCTGCACCGTCGCTTTCGTAAAAGTGGAGACAGAATCTCCGTTAACTGTGGCGTCGGTGAAACTCGCGGTTGATGGTGTTGTAGTCGAAAGAGTCTTGAAACCTCCGTCGGTGAAAGCGTAAGCAAATCCACGCCGTGACTTCGTAGTGGTCGTAAGATTTGTGGCTAGACCTTCTTCACCAAATACTCCAATCTTTGGTATTCTGTTGTCTGCATCGGATAAAGTAAGCGTTAAGGTCGGGTTAGCACTATTGTTATTAAACGCTGCAGACACAGCTAGATCAGTATTGTTTGCAACGCTTTTGATCGCTTGTACGATGTTAGAAGTCGCCCATGCACTCCCGGTGTTTTGGATTCGCAGATCATGAACCTCAACGCCGCTAACAGTAAGAGGAAGAAGAGCATTTTCTGCAACATTACTTAGTGTAAACTTTTGCGTTACTTCTGTGCGTTGTATTTCGGCAGCCCCAGCGCCCTTGACACCATTGGAAAGCGCCACCCTGACTGATTCTACGTTTGAAAAATCAAGATGATTGTTTTTGTCGCCGTAGATTGCCTCGCCACTTCTTCCTACTTCGGTAATAACATCGTGTCCCCAACTGTCATCGAATGAGTAGATATCACTACCCAGTCCACCGTTCAAGTCATCGTTGCCAGCGTTTCCGATTATGACATCCCGGCCCGGACCACCATCGATGCTTTCTACTGTCGTGCCGTTGCTGTCACTCCCTATAAGTAAGTCATCACCATTATCTCCCCTGAGTGTTATTGACCTCTGCCCACCGACAATTACATCATTGCCGGGACCGCCTTCCAAGATGTCGGTAAGAGCAGTGGTACTGCCCGAACGTGCAAAAATCAGGTCATCTCCAGCCCCCCCTTTGATTGTGAATTGTTCCTCGAGATCACCCGTAAGTGTCAGAACATCGTTCTGCTTGCTACCGACGACTGACTTTACGATCAAGCCTGTTGGAAACGCGGCTGTTGTAGTTATCGTATTCGGTATGATTGGGCGTGCTGTGATAGAAGTGCCTAGATCGCTGCTTGAGACCTTTTCTTCGTCGGCAGCAGTGAGTGTAATGTCACCAAAAGCACTTGTTGTTCGAATTTGCCAGGGTTTTGAGGCTGTGCCGTTGCCAGCAACGAGAACCTTGCTGAACAAGGGTTCGTATTTATAAATTCCGTCATCGCTCAAGCGGCGGATCACCAGCGCATTCAATTCCGCTCGGATACGTTGACGATTGTAAGCTTGTTCTTGTTCTTTGGCTGTTCTGTCGGCAGCACTGAGGCTGTCAGTGGAGTCGTCGTTCGACTGATTGAATTTGATTTTGGACGTAACAAAGCTCTTGTAGACTGGGTTAGCCCCCTCGCGGGTTGCAAGACTCACCTGAAGCGAAAAACTCCCCGAACTTTTGCTTGACCACACATCGTGTCGTGTGGTCTCGACGCTTTGCAGTTCGGCTGCCTGTTCTTCAATGATCGACAGCTCAACAAGGTCATCGCGGGAATAGCTTGTGTCCTTCACCAGAATGGTAAAGGTATTTGCTTCTCTTTGCACCTTGAACGTGATGTTCTCTAAATGCTCCGAATGTCTCTTTTTTAATTCAATAAATTTATCATCCAAATACTGCGTCGTCGTAAAGCCATAAGCACGCGTAGGTCCAAAAAGTCTGAACGGGTTATGATGAGTTATCGTGGTTTGGACCGCACTGGTACCAAAAACTCCTTTGTTGAATATTTCATTTGAGTTCATCCGTTGGCTCGCGAATGTCTTGCCATCTTTTCGGACGACGAAGCGAAAATAGCTCCCAAGCTCGCTGGCTTCCAGTTGGTACTTGTGATAGTTGTCAACTAAAAGAATGTGCCCTCGGGTGTCGTACTGCTTGCTGGTTTCGTTATATCCAATCACATTGCCCGTATCGGGAGTTGCCTTAATGCTCGTTTCGAGGTTCGCTGCTTTTTGTACTCTTAGATTGATTTGTCCGTATCCTCGATGACCACCCCCGAGCGTGTTGGACACTTGCTCAAATTCAAATTGTCCAGATGTGGCCGAATCACCAACAAGCTTTTTACCCAAAGTCGATGCAGGTTTTGGTTGAGCACCTAAAACGGTCAATCCACCCGTCACGAAATTTGATGAGCTTCCTTCTGTCACCTTTAACTTTGTAACGAGTGTTGGCACTTCTACCTGCAAAACAGATGACAAGTTTCGATTTGTGCCCTTAAAAACCAAACCAGCGTCCGTCCACGTGAATTCATTTTCGTCAAGATCAAGGTCGGCGAGAGCGTTGATTGAATTTTTTACAATCGTCTGTTGCGGTGCTGAGGGATTATATTTAGAAGAACCCTCAGTTCTCGAAGTGAGGTCCCGAATGTCAAGCCATCGAGTCTTCTGGCGTCCAAGGCGGAAACGAACAAAACCGTACTCGTATTCATTTTTACTGAACGTCCATGTGGTTTTGCCCGAATCAGCTGTTTCAGCTAATGAGGGATGGCTTAGACCCGTCTGTTGCAAACCAGTGACTTGAATAGTTGTGGCGTCTGCGGAGGTGGTCGCTTTGGCAGCAGTGATGAGGGCGGTCTGTACTGCCGAAGCGACAGCATTCGCATTTGCATCAAAAGCCAAGATGCCCGACTGTGTTGATATTGGATCTTTTTGGGCATTGTCTTCCGCAGATGCGATGACTCGATAATTACCCCCGGTTGCATTGTGTTGGACAAGCCAAATGGCGGCTTGCTCTTTTACGAGGAGTTCACCCGCAAATTGCTTTCCGCGCTTGGCGGTGTCGGTGAATGTAACGACCCACCGAACGCCATTCCTTGTCGCGACTGTTGCGACATCGAGTTTAGAAACGCCCGTTATATCTGTCACTGCGCTTTTAACAGCATCTGCATCTGAGTTTGCTTGCAGGGTTTTGTCTACGGATACATTTGGAGTTCCCGTCAGCCTAAAAGCATCAGTGCCCGTGTGCTCGATAGTCCAGATGGTGTTTGAGTCGCCATCACCCCCCGGGCTGGAAAGGCTCACAGACGTTTCCGGACCTTGGTAGATGGCCGTGGCGTGCGCTTCCGACCTGTCGATAGCGATTCCATCGGCGGTGAAGTCCAAACGCGCACGTGCTCCAAGGCTTTTTACAGTCGCCAATGTGCCAGTCACTGATAATCCGGCTCGACCCTCGTCTTTCAGCGAGTGGTTAAATCCAGCTAAGACGGGCAGACGAGTCAAGGAATCGGTTGCTTGAATAATCCAAGGCTCAAAACGGGTGCCTGCTCCACTGACGTTTACACTTTCCAAACTGCTGAGTCGATTCGGATTAAGGCCCATCAGTGTAAGAAATGCGTGCTGCACCTCCCTTGCCGAAGCATTGTATGCCAGCGTTACGCGGTGATTGTAGGCGGGGATACTTGGGTCGGTTGCATGTCTTACGAGCTCGAAGGATCCACCTTGTGCGTCCGTCCAAAGGTGGAAGGTATCGAGTACACTTCGCGATGAAGGGACGGTTACTACAGAAGGCTCGGTCGTGATTAGCTTGGGGAATATTCTTGAGCGGCGGGTACCCGAGTAATGTGCTCGATTTGTATCGTCGACAGCGCCAATTGCTTGTGTATCTACAACGCGACGCCTCACATTTATATCGACAACCTTGATTGTTTCGGCGTCAGTAACCCTTCTAAGCTCTTGGGGCGTAAAGTTCTCAATCTTCGTTTCAGAAAGATCAGCCGAGATTATGGCTCGGTGACGTTCGAAAGTTGTAGAGCTGCTGACATTCGTGTCGGTTCTTTGGTAGGGTCTTGCGAGTGTCTTAGCAGTACTGAGATCATCATCAGTTAGTACTGACCCGGTGCTGCCTAATGCACGAGGTACGATTTCTAGCAGGCTTGTCTCAGTTCCGCTACTAAATGAGATTTGGGTGTTTGGAGGATCCCCCGCGGTAACGCTAGCTGCACCCGCAACGATGATTCGACCTACGAGAGGAATTGGGTTTTGGAGAAGTCTGTCGGTGCCCAAGATGATTTTGGTCTCATCTCTTACATCTACACCTGAGCTAAAAGGTTGTGCCGCAAGTGACGCCTCAATAGTGGTGCCATTACTGATTGAACGCGATAGGTCAAGCGTGACCGAAAATCCGGTTTTGTTCGCGTCCTCAGTCGACAGGTCTGGTTCCGGATGCTCAAAGGCAAGCTGCGAAACTTTAAAATGCGTGGTATTGTCGTCAGTATTTGCACTTACGAGGCTTATTAGATTTGCACCCCGACCATAAATGATCGCGGCTGGGTTGGTGATCGTAACAGAGTGCGTGTCAAGAGTGCCTCCGGCGTCAAGGCCAGACAGTTGGCTGACCTTCACGGCTAATCCTGCTCCGCTGGAGTAAACGCGGAATTTCAAGTCTTCCGTGACATTGGAAAAGTCAGCAGTGTGCACCGACTTCGCGTCAAGCTGCTCGCCACTACCAAAGTTGTTTTCGAAGTACACGGTGGACAGATTATTGCTGTTAATGGTGTACTGATCCCTGTCTTCGCCTCCATAAATGGATGTTTCTGTCGCTGCCTCATTGACTGTAAATTTGTCGACACCTGCTCCACCGTGAATCATCGCTCCACGAGATCCGCTTACTTGGATAGTATCACCGCCGTCACCACCCAAAACTGTTATGCTCTCACCGGGACCGGTTACGATTATGTCGTCACCGGATCCTCCGAAGATAGTGATTTGGTCGCCAACGCCATCCAAGCGATCACGTCCACTTCCGCCTGAGACAAAATCTCCAGTTGTCCCATAAATGTGGTCTTCGCCATCCCCTCCAAATAACTTGTCAATGCCGGCACCGCCGCTGATAATGTCAGCGCCAGCTTGACCGAAAATGAAGTCCTTGCCCGAACCTCCGAAGGCAAAGTCTTCTGAAGAGCCAAGGTAAATACGGTCCGACCCCGTCTGGCCAGTCACCATGTCAGAATTGTTATTGCCGAAGTAGATGTCCGTAGCAGCTGTGTTGTCTCTGTTAAGGAAAACCTGGTAGGCGTCCTTGTCAACAAGAGACGCCGCTACATTTGGATTGGTCACCGTCATCGAGTTAGTTCGTCGCGCCGCAGCGGTAGAAGTGTTCTCAAAGAAATCATCTTCATCAAGCTGTGTGAGTTGACTATAATTTTTGGTACGGTAAATCGCTTGCGCTTGCTTCGCCGCGGTTAGTTTGTTAACTGCCTTTAATCTGTTGACGCTGTCGATGCCGGGATAACGACTCTCGGTTGGAGTAGTTTCGTTTTGCGCTGTAACACCATAGAGCGTAAGGCTTGGTTGGATAGCCGACGGCCAAGCCAAATCGGCCGTTATCTGTTTGCTAGTTTCGTTTGCTTGACCACTCACCGTCACGCGGGAAATTATATTTCCTTTACTGGTCTCTTTGATTACGCGGTTTAATTCCGCTTCGATAGAGCTGACGCTTGCCGTGGCTGGCAACCATTCGGTCGTGACATGGGTTGTCGTTGACGAACCGTTCGTGTCCGCCAGCACGAGCTTAAAGAATTCGAACGCATCTTCCGTTTGATAACGCTCAAGAGTCCAGGAATAAGTTTGGCTCTTGGCGACCTCGCCTGTGTTTGTCGTGGTCCAAGTCGGGACCAAGTGATCTTGAAGAGTAGCTTTTGTTTCTGGATCGTCTGGAGTTGGGGCGACGGCGGTAGAGAAGATTTGGAAATCTGCGGGCGTGTAGCTTGTAGCCTCACTTAATCCGTCTGGGGTTTGCCTGACTGTTGGATAGAGTTTTTCGATCGTGATTTGCGTTAATTTCTGGTCGGCTACCTTTACGGACAAATTGATGTCGCGGATTCCGTGTTCGTCTGACTTTAGCTTGTCTTTCAAGTAAGTCGCTAAGCTCGCTTCAATACTACCATTATCGTACCTAGATGTGTCTTCTGTCTGGTCAGGTATCCGGTAGATACCTTCGATCAATTCTGCAACTTTAATCTTGTTAGCCTTAAACCCCTTCAGTTGAAACGTCAAATACTCCCCTTGCTGCGTCAGTTGCGCACACTTGGCTTGGTCACTTGCACCCTCGCAGAGGTTGTAAGTGAAGCTTGTGGGTGTGAAGGGGTCTTGATCACTATCATCGGTTCGTTCGAACCCAACAGCAGTCGCCGCGGCAAGGCCTATCGCCGTTTTCTGATCATAGATGTCGTAGGTGTCCGGCGCGCCGGAAATCAAGGTGCTAAGTTTTTTCGGTACGGGGGTCGAGAATTTGTAGTCTGAATAATCAAGCTCGATGTTTGTCCCCTCAACAACGTTAAGTGAGTGAAGGAGGATTTTGTCTGCAGTGGTACTACTATTGAAAATTAATTCGTAATCGCCCGTACCAAGGTTCAGGTTGTCGACTTTTGCAAATACTAGAGTGAAATTGCTTGCGGTTACGTTTTCTTTTTTCTTAAATGTGATTTGAACCTGCTCGGATGGTCCGATCGTTATCGTTGCTGTATGGTAGGTCTGGGTGAAATTCTCAAGATCGACTGTCACAGGCTGACTAAGCTGACCATTTTTATCAAATTCAGCGCCCTTTGAGTTTATCGTGAAGCCATACGAAACAGTGCCGCCGCTGCTCGGTGTATGCTCCTGGGTAACAACGAGCTGATCCAAACCGGCCTCAATTTTATAGGTTAATTCTTCATCATGACCATTGGGATACTCTACTTCAAGTTGGTCAGTTTTAGTTAAAAAATCAAAGTTGACTCCCGTTGCTCCATTTTTGGGGATCTCAACCTTCTTGATTTTTTTAGAAGCTTTGACCGTATTAAATTTTTGGAAATTAAATTCCGACAGGCCCTGAATTTGGAAGGACCCGTCGGTTCTTACCTCAATTGCGCCTGACGCGGTCGCGTTCTCCGTCAAGTCAAGTGTGTCGCTGCCTGTCCCTCCTGTCATCACTGAACCGGTTCCAAACGCTGTTCTTTTTAACTTGACGGTGTTAGTGCGATCACTTAATTGAAGTTGCAACTGTGGTTCGTTTTGATAGACGCCTGAATTGCTTATGGGTGGCTCTGTTCCAACGGTCTCATAATTTTGAACGTAAAACCCCTGGCCAAACGACTTTTTGTCGAACAGCATTTCAGTATCAGAATCCGGGCTTTTTAGCTGGAGTAGTAAAGCAAGGCTTCCTTGCCAACCAATAGCAGTGTGCAGATTCAGTGGTGTGGCCTGAACATCGCCGACTTGGTTCTCTAGTATCCAATCGCTTGGTTCGGTCACATCCATGGATGATGCAACATCGACGCCGAGTTGTTCGCTAAGCGCTGTTGTAAACGAGTTGCCTGACAACGACACATTGCAGCCATAGAGCAGCAGGTCAGTCCCGCTCGTAAGTGCAACCTCGTGGGAATCGAGATGCTCTTGCAATCGCAGCATCGAATTGACATCAAGAGTTTCACCAGCCAAGGTGATCGAGCCTTGCTGTCCATGGCTCAGCACGTGAATCGCAGAGACCTGCGGATAGCCCGCCAAGACCTTCGCGAACTGCTCAATACCTGATGCGCCACCGACCAGCACGCGAAGTTCATGGTCTGCTGGAAGCTGCTTTTTCAATCCTGCCAGCTCGTGTGTTGTAAGCAGATCTTCATCCACAATGACAAGACTTTGTACCCGTTCAGATCGTTTCAGCCGATTGACATTAAGCTCTATAGCCGCTGGGTCGTCACTCAACATTTCGGGCATACTGCCGTCAAGTAAAGCGCGAACCTCCAAACGCTCCATGAGCATCTTGCGTTTGTTTTGTTTAATGCGTGTCCTCGAAGCGACTTTGTTACTCAAATAACGTTGGAGCTTTCTTGGCAAATGTTTACGCATGAGCGTTTCTTCTGGTACTGTGACTCAAGGATGTAAATTGGCCACCACTTAGAGCGGCAGGCAAAGTTTCCGATTGCACTGCAGTGATGAATCATGATTCACCAGAGAGCGCATTAGAAACCGCAGAATCAGCCAGACTTGTGCGATAGGTGTTAATCGCTACAGTCGGCGCAATCTTTCAAGTTTAAATGATAGCTATGGGATTCGATTGATTTTCGCCCTTCTTACACTGCGGTGCAGTCATTGCGGGGGGTGGGCTGCTGGAAGGGGATTGCAGGCACCTTTGTTTCCGGTTAAGGCCGTTTTACTTATCCACAAAAGAGCAACATTTATGTAGCTTTTCTGATGTATTTTGCAGCGGCCGCGAGTTCATGCCGCATGCTCTTCGCAATGGAAATTTCCCCAAGGTTTGATTGAATGTCATAGGGTTTCGACTCGCGTCACTTTTTCTGTATCGCTCTACCTACGAGGAGAATCTGGGGCGAAGTAAATGGAAGCAGGGCTTGGCATGTGGCGTTCATCAGGGAGTTGTTGCACAAGATTGATGTTGAGATCTGCATGTCATGCAAAACATCTCAAAATCGGACTTCTCGTGCCGGTCGGAGACGAGGCATGAGCGAGGTCAGCCGATGTGAAATACGCCTTTGCAGCTCAATGGTGCAACCAAATGCTTGAGTGACTACCCCCCAGTCTTTGCACCAGGTTGAGTGAGAGAATTGGGGTTAGTAAAGCGACTGTGTTCTGGAGGCTGAGGCGTAGCCGAAGCCGCAAGAACACAGCCTGCCGCATACGCGGCAGGGGTTTGATAATCCAATGAACTATGGATGCGGTGATGGTTGTAGCCCAGTCGCCAGCGATCAATCACCCAGCAAGCTTCCTCGAAGCTCAGGAAGATTTCACGGTTTAGCAACTCATCGCGAAGCGTGCTGGAGTGCTCCCCAAATTCTGATGCGTGCGTTATGAAGGTTTCCTAGAAGGAGAGTTTTATGACCAAGAAACGAAAACGACGGAAACCCGAGCAGATCGTCAAGCTGCTGCAAGAAGGGCAAGTGATGCTGGCGACCGGTAAATCAGAAGCCGAAGTTTTTCAGCGGCTTGAGATTACGGAGTCCACATGGCAGCGGTGGAACAAGCAGTTTGGTGGCATGAAATCCGACGAAGCAAAGCGTCTTCGCGAGCTTGAGGTCGAGAATCAGCGACTCAAGGAGATGCTTGCCGAAGCCGAGTTGGACAAACGCATTCTGAAGACGGCCTTGGAGGGAAACTACTGAGCCCGGCACGGCGGCGTGACGCAGTCAATTACGTTCAAGAGACGTGTGAAGTGTCGCAGCGTCGGGCATGTCGAACATTGGATCAATCATTGAGTACACAGCGATACCGACCAACAGCGAAGGAAGATGAGCCGTCGCTGATCAAGCGGATCCTGGAACTCGTCTTGGAGTTCCCCCGCTTTGGGTACCGACGGATCACACGTTTGTTGCGAAATGAAGGCTGGAAGGTCAATGCGAAACGCGTTTATCGACTTTGGCGACAGGAGGGCCTTAAGGTTCCGAAAAAGACTGTCAAAAGGCGTCGACTGGGTTCTGCTGATGGTGGGATAGTTCGCCGGAAAGCGGAATCCCGGGATCACGTCTGGTCGGTCGACTTCATTTTTGATCGTACAATCAATGTTCGTTCCCTGAAGATGCTTGTTGTAATCGATGAATTCACACGTGAGTGCCTCGCTCTGGAGGTTGGTCGCAAATTCACCGGCGAACATCTCGTCGAAGTGCTGATCGACCTATTTGCGATTCGTGGCGTTCCAAAGTTCATTCGTAGCGACAATGGACCAGAGTTTGTCTCACGGCGCGTCCGTGACTTCTTGGAGTCGATCGATGTGGGCACGTCCTACATCGAACCTGGCAGTCCTTGGCAGAACGGCTTTGTTGAGAGTTTCAACAGCCGCTTCCGCGATGAGTGCCTGAACTGTGAAGAGTTTGCGACGGTGCAGGAAGCACGTGTTGTCATTGAGCACTGGAGGCAGGCCTATAACCACCGACGGCCTCACGGTTCGCTTGATGGCCTTACCCCCGCCACTTTCGCCTCGCGGTGTGCCGCTTCAACTCTAGTCGCTGCGCTCCTTACGTCGAATCGGCACACCGAACCAGAACTAATTACCC
>JACLAC010004123.1_pt1 | contig 22461 bp, 17 predicted proteins | sample 8027881 | NCBI WGS metagenome assembly JACLAC01 (sample SAMN15725517, study PRJNA655200) | protist metagenome | isolation source: fluorescence activated cell sorting (FACS) single amplified genomes of... | place: Spain: Blaines Bay Microbial Observatory, Mediterranean Sea | collected 2016-01-19 | reverse complement strand
ATCAAAAATCAACCCTAAGTCAGATAGTTTCCAGACTTGACTTAATATTCCCTGTAAAACATTAGAGACATTTGGACTAACGTTACGAGCACCAACAAAAAGTGTATTGACTTTAGATGGAACATCAAGAGCTAGTTGTAACTCAGACATTGCGATAAACGCGTTCATTGACAGCTGCTGGTGTGGTTGCAAACCAAACCGTCCCAAACCGTTATCAGGAACTATTTTTGTGACAGTAAGTCTAAATTGTTGCACAACATCCGAATAATCACGGCGGCCTAGCAAAGATTCACGATGAATATCGTGTTGTTGTTCAAAAGCAACCAAGAGTGAATCACCAACCTTGGCATTCACTTCTTTTTGTAACGATTCATTAATAATAATGGAAGGAAAAATTTGATTTGTATTCTTAGCGAAAAAAACGGTTAAATCCTCTGGACTCAGATCATTTTTTTTAGGATCTATGGACTCAGAATATTGCCACAATTTGATGAACTGAGAGTCAACCCCATAAATATTAATCTTCGAAGCTCTAGATTTTGTATTGTCGGCAATAACCGTTCCTTGCAAAGTAACAGCTGGAGCAACCCCACGAAACCGCTTTTTAAAGGTTGGGTTGTTTGACAAATCAACTGCCAACTCCTGACGAAAAAACCGGCTCGATATAAGAGCATAATCAATTCCTCCCAAGCGGGAGAGAACCAAATGCTTCAAACTTCCCCGAACAGAATCACCAACTATCAAAGCACCGGTGATTACAGCAGTTGCTATAATCACACCAAGTAACACCGCCAGATTAATTTGCCAGAAATAGGCTAAACTTCTACGCAAGAGTTCTCCTTAAAGATAAACCGTCGATCAAACCTATGCTCCAGCTCGCGATTATGAGTGACAACAATCAATATATTCTGCTCGATTTTGTGCAAATCAAATAACATTGATATAACTGTGTCTGCTGTAGAATGGTCCAAGTTACCAGTTGGTTCATCACAGAGAATTATACTAGGCCGGTTAATCAGTGCCCGCGCGACTGCGACGCGCTGCCGCTCCCCTCCAGAAAGTTCAGCAGGCCGGTGAGAAATGCGATCCGCCAGACCAATCTCCCCCAACAAATCTATGGCACGCTTTTGGAAATCTAAGTTCATATTTTGAAAAGCCATGATGGGAATGAGAACGTTCTCCAATACCGAATACTGTGGTAAAAGATGATGATCTTGAAAAACAAACCCTATCATTTTATTCCGAAATTTCGCCAATTCCAACTCACTCAAATTCAGGAGAGAAGTTCTGTTAATTTCGATTTCACCAGATGAAGGTTTGTCAAGCGCACCGATTAGATGAAGTAATGTACTTTTCCCTGAACCTGAAGGTCCTGTCATCACCAAAGATTGGCCCTGAAAGGCTTCAAACGAAACATCCTGAAGAACACTTACAGTATGATTAAGGTGTTCAAAACTTCTGTAAACCTTCGAAATTCGAAGTATAACTGAATCATTCATGAGCATCATCTACCTCTTCAATTTGCTCTGCAATAAAGCTTGGAATAGGAATAGATCTCATTTGTTCATCAGGATTACAGACACAACAGACTGTAGACAACTTCCCTTGTGCAAGGAGCAACCCATCCCGTATAAAATCAAATTGATACGTCAACGATTTATTTCCTTTTCTGGAAATCGTCAAATGAATATCCAACTCATCCTCGAACTTAGCAGGATGAAAATACTCACAGGAAGCCTCCAAGCGAGGCCATCCAATTTTATCCCCCTGATGCACAGTTGAGACACTTGTCCCTAGTGATTGGAGAAATTGGTGTTCTGCTGTTTCCATGAAGACGAAAAAACGACTGAAATGAACGATACCCGCTAAATCAGTATCAGAAAACTCTACCCGCCTTCTGGTACGGTACTCATAAGGCATCATAATCCTTTACAACGTTCAAGGTTTGTAAAGCGAAACTAAACAACCGCCAACAGCAGCCAGTACAATACCCAGCATAAACGGCCAACGCAAAGCACTGAACCCTCCTACAGGAGGGTGGAGAGCTATAGCAACAATGGCATTCATAATCGGAGCACCCGCAAACACAATAGACATCACAACAGCAGGAGTGCCCTGAGCCCCAAATGCTAATAGCACACAAAACGCGCCGATAGCACCTACAAGTCCTGCGAAAACGGACCAAAACATTCCACCAACAGGAAAAGACCATTCAGCCCCACTGACCATCAACATAACTCCAGACCCAACAACCGCTGTCAATAAATACGCAATACCTACAAAGAAAAATGCTTTATAACGTCCAAGTACCGGGTCGGCCATCAATACTTGGCCTTTATGCAAAAACACTCCATATAGCCCCCAAGACACTACAGTCATAAGTGCAAAGATTAACCATCGCATGTTAAGACCCCTTTCCAATTTTTCTTAAATATATTTTTGATAAACAGCTAAAGTAGCATCTGCCATTACCTCATCACTAAACCGGTTATGAACAATTTCTTGTCCTTGCCAACCAAGTTGTCTACGAAATTCAGGTTCAGCAATCAACCGTAACATAGCTGAGGTAATTGCAGCAGGAGATTCCGGATCAACCAATATGCCTCCATTAGTCGCCTCTATAAATTCAGGAAACGAGCCATGCCTCGGCTGAACAACTGGTATACCGTTAGCTAAGGCCTCTAAAACAAAAAGCCCTTTCGCTTCTTGATAGATCGTTGGAACAGATAACACATGGAGACTGTTCAAAAACCTAATTTTCTGCTCCCGGTTGACTTCTCCCCAATGTTCAAAAGAAGCCGATAACCCCCACACATTGATCTGTCGCTCGATTTCTCTGAAATATGACCTGTCTCGACCTCCAAGATAACCAGCCACACTCAATCTGACTTTATCCATCCCAAGATGCTGAGTCAATTGGTAAAATGCATCGACGAGAATATGTAAACCTTTTTCAGGACAAATCCGCGCCAAATACCCAACAACAAACGGTTCATCATCTACATCCCGCGTGTTCCTCCCATGCCCAGATAGATTTATACCTAACGGAACAACGGAAATTTTCTCCCGAGCAACGTTCAGATATCCTGCCATCATACTAGCATAATATTGGCAGGGAGCAATAAAACCATCGATGTCCAACGAGCGTTTACGCAACACTTCCATAGCCTGAGTTCTATAAGGTTCAACTAAGTCATCCAGAAATATATCTTCTCCTTGTAAAGCACATAAAACCGGTACTCCAAGTGCATTTTTAATTTCGCGAGCCAAACCCACAAACATAGAATTAGTCAATTGAACAATATCAGGCTTATATTCATCTTTCAACCACTGAATCAGCTTTCTAAGTTCCTTCTTTTGATTTCCCTCTTCTCCTTCCAACATTGAAATAGTTAGTGTACCCAGGTCTTTAGCGTTAGTAGAAGAACTGAATCGGAATAAACTCTTTAACAGAGTTCCACTATCCAAAAACCTATCCAGAAACCATGGAGTATAACGAAAAAGCGCTAGTTTTTGCTGCAAGTAGACGTTAATTCCACCATAAAAAACACGGTTGAGACTAACATTCTCTTCATCAGTTCTGAGAGGTGTATAGGTTGGAATTAAAGCAACGTTATGTCCCTTTTTCTGGATAGATGACACTAGCGTGTTATCATGTATACAAGTACCACAATACATACCTGCAGCACCAGCAGCAATATAAGCGATTCTCATAATTAAGTTTCTATACCATTTGGGTCTCTAGTACTAGAAGAGAAAAATTTATTGATTATGTCCGGGTGGGGAGGTCTGGTTATTAACGATCCTCCGATCATTGCAACCGTTGAAACAACTAAAATGAAAACAACTGGCATTATTCCAGTATTAGCTACTGTATAATTCGGTACTTGCCAACCTTGGAAGAAAAAGTAGGCCCATAGCACAATCACACTCAGGGCAGAAGCAAATGCTCCAAACTTGTTACTTCGCTTCCAGAAAACGGCAGCTATGACAATAGGAAAAAGTGAAGCGTACCCAGTGAAAGACCAAATCCCAAGTTTGAAGATACTTGACGTTGAAACCAACGATAAAATGTAGGTTACACTAAGAACTACGAACACAAATAAACGTCCGATTAAAACCCGTTTTTTTTCGCTTATCTGGTCATAAAATCGATAATGAATCACAATATCGTGGATAAACATATTTCCAATAGAAAGAGACTGAGAATCCAAAGACGACATAATTGCCGCGAAAATACCTGCAGCCAATAGTCCAACCAAGAAATCAGGCGAATAAAGTTTTATCATTTGGATTAAGACCGAATTCGCTTCAGCACCCCGAAGTCCCGGAATTGCTACAGTCCCGAACACACCGAGAATGACACTTGGAACCCATACAATCGCGATACAAACTGGATAAAATATTATAGGAATTCGAAAAGTGCCAATATGTTTGGCCGTGAGCCAATGCATAAACATGTGGGGAAACATTGCAGTCGATAACGGGATACAGGTGTACGAAATAAATTTAATTGGATCGAGATGAGAAGCAGGGATTAGCAAATCCGTATTTATCTTCTCAGCAACAGCCGGAACGCCTCCCATCTTTCTTGTAATCAAAATAAAAGTGACACCGCCCAGAACCATGAAAACCAATGCTTGAAAAGTATTAGCCCAAGCCGTACTACGCATACCTCCATAACAAACATAGATTACAACCACAACACAAATCAGTAAACTTCCCAACCATGTTGGGATCTGATTATCAGTTATTTTGGAAAGAGTATCCCCACCCCCCATAACTCCGATCAATAAATACGGAATTATTAGCAAAACCAAGATAACAAAAATAAGTAAACCTAAGCTATCCGAATCCCACCTTTCACGAAAGTATTGGACTTGTGTCAAGTAACCATATCGTTTTCCTATTGACCATAATCGTGTACCCACAAAAAAAAAGATGATGGGTACAACAAGAGCAGAAGAAGAAGCCATCAGCCCAAAAACGCCAACACCTTGATGATACGCTTGCCCAGAAGCTCCCAAAATTGAAAAGGCAGTCATATGTGTACTGAAAAGCGACATCAAGAGAACAAAGGAACCAATACTCCGACTGGCGATAAAATAGTCTTCACCCGTACCAAGAAAAAGTCTATGTCCTAAAACACCGATAGTCAGAACCAAAACGAGATAAATGCAAACAATAGTAATCGTCATTTATTTTGGTGGGATTCTTCTACATTCAATTGGCTTGGCCAAGCAAATTTAACAAGTAAGATCATCAACAAAGAAGACACAAGACAGTATCCAATATGGTACACCAAGCTAACTGGCAACCCTATGATTAAACTTGGATTAGACCATAACCAATAGTCATTATGCAGCAAATAAAAAATTGAAATTATAAGGAAAAAGAGCCATTGCCAGCGACCTCTGTTCACAATATATGCCTCACAAATTTATGCTAAGCTAGTAACTAGGAGAGAAAAACTTCGACCTCCAATTGTAGAATCCAATAATTGCGATGATTACAAATGAAACTGATCGTAACCAAGACTGAATACCATCAAATTTGGTCAGTAATATAATCAAAGCTAGTACAAGAAGCACCAATCGCTGCCAAAATTCCAACGTGGTAAACCAATAACCAGATATCGCTGTAGCTAATGGAACGATAGCAGAGACGGTTACCAATACTTTGAAGATAACGAGTAATAAACTAACCTCGCCTTGGTTCGAAGACATAAATAGCAGTTCAGGATGGATAGTAAAAGTATAAGGCAATGCAAAACCAACTAAGGCAAAACGAAAGGCAACAAGCCCCGTTTTCATGATATCAGCTTGGGCTATTGCTGCAGCTGTATAAGCTGCCAGAGCAACTGGCGGTGTGACCATCGACATCATACCAAAGTAAAAGATAAAGAGATGTACTGACAAAGGCACCAAGTTTAAATCACTTAATACTGGACCAATAAGACTAGCCATGAGTAAATAACAGACTGAAGAAGGCAAACCCATTCCCAAAATAATTGTCGATACCATGAGTATAAAAAGAGCCAAAATCAAATTATGCTGAGCCAATGGTAAAAGGATGCCTGGCAGTTTGGCACCAATCCCCGTTAAGGTAACAACACCTAAAATCAATCCAACACTCGACGCAGCAGCAATCAAGGAAACTCCGCCTTCCGCAGCCCTTTCAGCGACATTTAAAACACCACTGAAATTAATACGAGTTTGAAAGCTAAAGGCACTAAAAATCAAAATTAATAGCAAGCTTAAACTAACCGCTCGAAAAGGAGTATAACCAATCAAAATGAAAAAAATCAGGGAAAGGAACGCAGTTAAAAACAGACCTGCCTGTACTTTAGACAAGTTTTCGGAGTTAGACTGATTAGGTTCCTGCACCAGTGTATTAAAGCGTTTGGCATGTAAATGTACAACAAGCAATAGCGACATATAGTACAAAATAGCTGGAATCAGAGCTGCTTTAATAATTTGTACATAAGTAACTGCTGGTTGAATAATTTCAAGCATCATGTAAGCACCAGCTCCCATGATTGGAGGAACAAGAGCACCTCCTGAACTCGCAGCAGCTTCAATACCAGCCGCGGTGCTAGGTTTAAAACCACTACTTTGCATCATCGGAATAGTAAAGGTGCCAGTTGTTGCAGTATTGGCAACTGCACTACCAGACAGAGACCCCATCATTCCACTACTAATAACAGCTACTTTTGCAGGACCCCCAAGGCTTGAACGAAACAGGTTTCTCGCGAAACTAATGATATATTTAGTCGTCCCCGTTTTCTCCAGTAAAGTTCCGAACAATACAAAGAGGAATACATAAGTAAACATTACCTTTAAAGCAATTCCAAAAACACCTTGGCTATGCAAAAACACTTGACTAGCAATCCGTTCCAGAGAATAGCCCTTATGAGGAAATAACCAATCGGGAAAGACAAAACCGAAAGCAGCATAAACCAGAAAAATCACCGCTAAAATTGGCAATGACAAGCCAATTGCACGCCTAGCAGCTTCTAAAACAAGTAAAATACCAATTAAGGCAATTTTATAATCGATCGACTGTTCTGCCCCTGCGCGATTCCCTAGAGATTGGTTATCAATCCAAAAACCTTGAAACATCGGCTCAGTTTGTATAAGGATATAACCAAAAGATACAATGACAAAAAAAGCAAAAACGAGATCGATTATTTGGGCAAAGAAACTATCCGAAAATTTTCTATGAACAGGATATTTCAGGAAGACCAAAATTAATCCCAACATGGAAAAAACCGACAGTTGGGATTGAGGAGACAGCTGAGGATAATTGACCTCGACCAAGACAAAGAGGCTTAGAGCAAAGGCCAACCACCGAAATAGAAATCGCCTAACCTGCTGCACCATATCGTTTACACTTACTGATCTTTAGACCAAATACCGACGTCCGTATAATACCGAATGGCTCCAGGATGGAACGGTGTTCCCGTGTCCTTAACAATATTTTTGGGGTTAATTGCTTTACCAGCAGGATGCTTCTCGACAACCTGCTGGCGGTGTTCATAAAGAATCTTAGTAAAATGGTAAACTTTCTCTTCATCGACATCAGCAGAAGTAACCAAGTGCATTGATCCGACGTTCATTCCTTCAAACGGCTGAAGTTGGTTGCGATAAGTATTAGCAGGTATTGTAGCTGACGCAAAAAAAGGATAATCTTTAAATAGTTTTTCTTTAGCTTTTTTATCAAAAGGAATAAAGAAAATATCGTGAGCAGCCGAAGCTTGCACAATGGAAGCCGTCGGAACGGCACCACCCAGAAAAGCAACCTTAGCTGAACCATCAGCTAGCATATCCACTGATCCGAGTTGTGTATTATACAATGGGTTAAAATCTTTGTAGCTAACACCATGAGCTCGCAGAATCGGTGTCAGGAAATACTCAAACCCTGCTCCAGCGGGGCCTACTACAACACGATTCCCTTTCAGATCAATAATTCTCTTTATGTTGGAAGATTTCTGTGTAATAAAGAGCGCGACGTTTGGAGCCAAGGTCATAACAGTTCTAACTGGATATTCTTCCTTCCACGCTCCTTGCCCCCGCACAGCAAAGTAGGAAATTGCTGCATTAGCAAGTGCAAAATCCAACTCTCCACTTCTGAGCCGACGTATATTTTCTTGCGTTCCTTTGGTTGCTTCAGCAGATACTTGCCAAGATAAATCACCTACATTATCGTTAACAACTTGAGCAATGGCACTACCAACGACGAAAAACGCACCTCCTGGAGGTGCTGTTCCAACACTCAGGAACTGCCGTCTAGCATATCCAATACTAGTCATTACCAACAAAAGGACAAAAATAATTCCTAAACGCGTCAAATTAAGCCTTTCTGATTTTTGATATAAATCCATTGACACCTTCCTTATTAAAACAACCTAGAAAACAACAATATTACTCAAATCATGCCGACAGATCTTCAAGGATCGGACACATCGTTTGCATCGGCTTAAAAATCTCATGTACTTCCTGCTTGAATACATCACCACTAAGAATATCAATAACTCCTTGTTTACATTTAGGAAAACGTTTTAGGAACTTAGCAAAACTAAACTCCTTAGAATAGAAAGCATAGACTAATTTTCGAAACGCCTCCATACCTAAGATAAATTCAGTTTCAAACGCACCCAATTGGGCAGCGGAGAAATCATTGCTTTCAAATGCACGTTCGATACAATCTGCAGCCATTTCCCCAGATTTAAGAGCTAGCAAGATACCTGAAGAATAAACAGGATCTAAAAATCCAAGAGCGTCTCCAACTAAAACCCAATGATCGCCAGCGATCCGCTTAGACCTATACGAAAAATCCTTAGTAACTTTAACAGGAAAGACCTGCTTAGCACCTTTCAGCTTTTCTTGTAGAGGCTTGCAACTTTCAATCTGATTATCAAAAATGGTCTGTGCCCCTTTTTCTTTAGCTTGCATCAAATAATCTATAGATCCAACGACCCCTACACTAACACGATCATATGGCAAAGGGATATACCAAAACCATGAATCCTTATTTTCAGTATGGAGTATCAAGGTTGCCCCTTCATCAATACCCTCATCTCGAAACGCACCTTCAAAGTGAGTAAAAATTGATGCGTTCTTAAGTTTAGGGTCAGCTACATTCATCTTCAGTTTTCGGGAAATCAGAGCACTTTGACCTGTTGAATCAACGATTACTTTTGCTTTAAAATCTCGAATTTCTTTATCGGACTTTAGTTTTGCCCGTACACCAACTGCTTTTTTATCTTCAAAAATGACTTGATGCACACAGGTTCCTCTACGAACTTCAACTCCATGCTTCTCAGCGTTTACAACCAGCATTTGATCAAATTCACTACGTAACACTTGCCACGTCATCGAACTTTCATGTGGATCATTTTCATAAAAATAAAATGGTGCTGACGGTTTCCCTGTTTGGGAGTAGAACTGAACACTATATTTCTCAGGGAAATGGCTCTCTTTCATTTGATCAATCATCCCTAGTCGCTTTAAAGTCCAGTATGTACCTGGTATCAGGGATTCCCCCACCTTAAAACTTGGCAACTCATCTCTGTCAAGCAAAAGTACCTGATACCCCTTTTGTGCGATTAAAGTTGCTGTAGTACAACCAGCAGGCCCACAACCAATAACAATAACATCATATTCTTGATCACTCATACAGTTTTCAGTTTCTCTATGTTTTAAAAATTTAATTACTTATTGATTCGATGATCTGTAAATCTTCTGGATTTCAGTTCAAAACGGGGTAGTTGCCCTAGCCCTACTACCTTTACATCAACACGTACCCCTAAATTCTGTCGACAAGTTTTTTTAACCTCCTCAACAATCTGGCCAGGACTCTCCTCTAATTCATTGATTTCTAAACGAACTTCAACTTCGTCCAGTGCCCCTTGCCGATGAACATCTACGGCAAACTCTATAATCTGCGGGAAACTGCGTAACACATTTTCAATCGCACTAGGATAAATATTGACTCCGCGCACAATCAGAATATCATCAATCCTACCAATAATACCGGAATCCAACCGATGAAACTGGCGGCCACAGGGACAAACGCCCGTCTTTAATCTCACCTGATCACCACTACGATAACGAATAATTGGCATACCAATTCGGCCAAGATTTGTAATAACCAACTCACCCTCTTCAGCAGGATCCCCTGTTTCTGGATCAATAACCTCACAAATAAACTCGCCTTCGTTCAAATGTACACCAGTTTGAGACTCACACTCAAATCCCCAAGCCCCTACTTCAGTTGCCCCAGTATGATCATAACATTGAGCTCCCCAAATAGTTTCAATTTGTTTCTTTGTGGATGGGAGACTAGCTCCAGGCTCCCCTGCGTGAATTGTAACCCGGACATCAGAATCAACAATATTTATACCTTCTGATTGGGCGACTTCACCTAAATGCAATGCATAAGTCGGAGTACAAACAAGGACGGTTATTTTATTTGAACAAATGGCTTGAACCCGTTGTAGTGAACTCATCCCACCACCTGGAATTGACAGAGCCCCAACCTGACTCGCTCCCTCATGCGCACTCCAAAAACCGATAAAAGGGCCAAACGAAAAAGCAAAAAAAATCCGATCGTTGGACGTCACACCTGCAGCATGGTAAACAGAAGTCCAACAACGCCCCCACCAAGTCCAACTTTCTGCATCATCTAACCATCGCAACGGAGCACCAGTTGTACCAGAAGTCTGATGTACCCGGATATACTCACTTGGCACAAAAGTTAAATTGGTGCCATAAGGTGGGAATGCAGACTGATCAGCAGATAACTGATCTTTGGTAGTAAAAGGTATTTGCCCGTAATCTGACAACGTCTGGATATCTGCGGAATTTCTTAACCCAACTGTTTCAAGCTTCTTCCTATAAAAGAGATTAGTCTCTAGAATAGAGCCTAACATATTCCGAAATTTTGCAAGCTGATATTCCTCTAATTTATCCCGGTCTAATGATTCGGTCTTAGATACAAATATATTCCTAGAACAACCTTCCCCGCACCATGACTCAATCGTTACATTATTGTGCATATCTTATTTGGAAACGATTAGATTCAAACTGTTTTAGAATCTGAACACAACATTCATTTAACCCCAGAGACAGAGCCAATATAAACAGTTTTTTACTTCTGGACACTAATGCCAATCGATTTCACTCTCCATTGGTTATCTGGAGACAAACCATCTCATTCATACTCCGGAGATAAAGTTTACCATCTGAAAGCGTCGGAACAGTCCAACAAGTACCATTAAGGAGCTGCATACTTGACTTCTCTTTAAACCCCTCAGGAGAAGCTTCAGCCAATGCCAAATTGCCTTTATCACTAAGTATAATTAAATGCTTATCGGCTAATATAAGCGTCCCTTGACCATATCCTCGCTGTTTCCACATTTCTTCCCCAGTATCAGCATTGACACAAACAAAAATACGGTCATCAAAACCGAAAAGATGGTTGTCATGCAGAACAGCTGTACCAAATTGATTTTTCATCACCTTGCTCCGCCAAACTTCTTCCACATCAACACTTTCATTCTTGATTTTCATCTGCAATGTTGTGGCACCAACACCATATCCTGAGGAAACAAAAAGTTTATCACCCGGAATTAAAATAGGTGTACTTGCATTAACATCATAACTTGTCTCCCAAGGATACTTCCAATATACTTTTCCATCTTTTGGAGCAACAGAAACTAAATAATTTCCAGTAAAAAAGATCGCTTGGCGAATACCATAACTTGTGATGGCAATTGGCGATGAGTACCCACCAACTTTGCTGTTGTCAGACTTCCAAACGATATCCCCATTGTTCTTATCAAAAGCAACAAGGGAAGCATTAGCTCCACCTCCCACCTCAACCAAAACCAAATTCTCTTCAACAAGTGGGGAGGCAGAAAATCCCCATCTTGGGGTTTTTCCCCCGAATTTCCGCTTCAAATCATGTGACCATATCTCTTGTCCATTTCGGGTATCCAACGCATAAATTTTACCGTGAGCACTCATGGTAAACAGCAAGTTCTCTTCTATAGTTGGAGTGGAACGTGGTCCATGGCCTCCCATTGAGTCTAGATAAACTTCACCAGATTGGAGACGCCAAATCTCCTTACCGTTCAATATATCAAAACAATAAATGTACTCCTTCCCTCCCATAGCAGCCATAGTATATCCACGCCCGTTAGCAATTGAGATACCGGAGAACCCATCGCCAATCGAAGATCTCCACAGAATTTGCGGGCGATTCACTTCCCATTCCGTCAAAAGGTTAGTTTCAAGGGAAATACCATCCCGATTTGGTCCAAGCCACTGGGACCATTCTAATGTTGAAGCCTGATGATCTTCTGCATTAGAATGCATCAACAGACTGAGAGAAACAAACACTAAGACTTGTGCACAATAAAATTTCTTCAATCAATCTTCTCCTTACTCCATTATATACAAAGGGCTAGGTGTAACGTGAATTGCGATATTTCATATCATAGAATTCGGGTAATAGCTGATCGACCTGAAGCAACCCTTTTCGAGTCAATATAATTTGATCTTGAACAAGCTTCAGCATACCTTCATCCCGAAGTCTGTTATAACCCGAGGCGAATTCCTCTAGGATATTGACACCGAATTTTTCTAGAAAATATGTTGTTTCAATTCGACCAAGTTTAAGCTGCAGAATCATTTCACGAACTAATTTTTCTGATTTGCTAGTCGCTAGAGCACGCCCTAAGGGTAAACGGTTTGCACTTAAAGAATCGATATATGATTTCCAATCGGTAAGGTTTTGAAAATGAACACCATTGATATGTGAAAAAGACGCAACACCAGTACCAAGCAAATCACTACTGTGCCAAACAGCATCTCGATATACAAAACGTGCAGACTTAGTTTTCTTGACCATGGTGTAGGCACTTGAAACCCGATACCCCGCTGACTCAAACTGTTCAAAAGCAAAATTATGCCATTCCCTTTTGGTTTTCCAAGTGGCCACCTGCATCCCTGCATTGTCATCACCAAGAATTTCTTTCGAGTAAACGGTATTGAACGGCAACTCCATCTGATAAACTGTAATACTATCAGGATCTAAATCAATAGTCCGTTTAACCGTATCTTTCCAGCTTTCCCAAGTTTCACCAACCATTCCAGCAATCAAATCAATATTCAACTGATCAAACTCTAAATCGTGAACCCAAGGAACCACGCGATAAACCTCTTTTGTAGAATGAGCTCTACCATTTTCTACCAAAATAGTATCATTTAAGTTCTCCACACCTAGACTCAACCGAGTAACTCCGATCTCACGAATAGTTTGCAATTTGCTTTGTGTCAATGTTCCAGGCTCACATTCAAAAGCAACCTCTTGGGCACTCTCCCAAGACATCACCGACTTGAGTCGTTTTACCAGCTGTTCTAAATGCTTACTACTGATATAAGAAGGCGTTCCACCACCAAAATAAACAAACTTTAACGGTCGCCTTTTTACGGCTTCAACTTGACTGTAAAGCTCGACCTCTTTTACCAATAAATCAAGGTAAGTTTCGATTTCAGAACTGTTTTTATCCACGTACACTCGGAAATAACAAAACTTACAACGCTTTCGACAAAAAGGAATGTGAAGATAAAGTCCGAGGTCTATATCTAAATTAGGAGGAGACTTCAGAACACTTTCAACTGCTGGCAGATTCTCTTCTGACCAAAATGAGTAAGGAGGATAATTCGAAACAAACACACTGCCTATCTCTGTATCCTGTGATTCATTTCTTGTTGTTGCAGGTTCGGGTTTAGTAATTTCGAGTTTTTCATTCATAAGCATCATTTCTCCCCAAAACAGTATAGTACACCATCAGTAGCTCCTATGACGAGTTTTCCCGACACCACGCTTGGAGATGCAATAACAGGCGAACCAATTGTAAATTGCCAAATAGGCTCACCTGAATCGATTGCCAACGCATAAAGATTTCCAGCCGATGTGCCGAAAACAACACGACTATCCACAATAACTGGCGAGGATTCAATCTGAGATTTGGCCATGTAATTCCAAATTAGCTTTCCCGACTTTGGTTCCAATGCATGGATCATCTTGTCGCGCCCCCCAACAATAACGATCTTTCCTGTCACGGCAGCAGAAGCATAGAATGGAAATTGCCGTACCGGGTGCTCATACTTCCAGTTGATCTGACCTGCCTTCAAATCAACTGCAATCACTTGATTGCCATACGTTCCCATATAAGCATTATGACCATATATAGCAGGGCTAGCCACAATATAATCACTGAGAAGAACCTGACGATTTTCAACACCATCTTGAGTATTTATTATACGCAGATATCCATCACACCCTGACGTAACTACAAGATTATCAACAATCGCAGGTGCTCCGTGAACATAACCCTCCGTTTCGAACTTCCAGATCAAAGCGCCAGTCTTTGCTTCCAGACAATATAAATACTGGTCGTATGAACCAAATAGGATCCTATCATCAATCAAATTAGCGGATGAAATAATGCCCGCATCTGCTCGAAAAATCCACTTTTTTTGGTTAGTTTGAATGTCAACTGCATGGAAAGCACCTTGCTCATCACCAAAATAAATAGTATTTCCATACACAGATGGTGACGATTTTATCTCATCTAAAGCCTGATAAGTCCACTCAACTCGACCAGTCTCCAAGTTAACAGCATAAAGGTGACCATCTAACGAACCAGCGTAAACAACACCATTATATATAGCTGTGGTCGACTCAATCGCATCACCCGCTTCAAATGTCCACAATAGCTCAATATCAGCAGGGAATCTTGCGTTAGAAACTCCTGTTAACTGTTGATCCCCACGAAAACTTGGCCAATCAAAACCATTAGAAACCGACTCACTATACCCAACAATTGAAAAAGAAAAACCACTCACTATGTTTATACAAAAAACGAACTTAAAAAGCAATTTTTTAAGTTTGACCATCAAATTAGATCTCAACTATATCCTTATTTATATAAATTACTTTCGAACTAATAAAGAACTGTTCAAAGTATAAATTAACATCAACCACTCATTGTAGATGAATTCAGCCGTTGACGATAAAGATTATGATCCACAACATGTCTCATCGCTTGTTGATCCAAGTCATTTCCAAGAAAAGCCCGAAGTTGGGTAGAAATCTCAACAGGATCTTCCAAAACACATTTATAACCCAAAAAAAGCGTAGATATTTGACGATCAGCTAACATCTGTTTAACCTGATGTAACTGCTGAGCGAAGATTTGTCCCAAGCGCTCATCTGACATTTTTTCTTCACTCCGCCCCTGATTTTCAAGCATTTTGCGTTGGGAAGCGAGCACCTCACCCAGGTCACGCTCCATGAAGACAACCTTGTAATCCAATTGAAGAGGCAGGCAAGATAAAAGGTGAGAAATGATCTTTATAACTTTGCCTTTGGCTTCAGAGAGCCACGAATTATCAGTACGTAAACTCTTGACTTTCTCAAATTCAAAATAACCTTTCGGATTACTGATATCGGCTTCACGAAGTTCATCGGTGAGACAGGTCAAACCTCCTGCGTGGAGCATCTGCATCATCATTGAGGTACCAGAACGCGGTAACCCAGAGACCACAGTAATAATCTCATGATTTTCAGTTTTCAATTAATCCATCCATCCTCAATTTAGGTCAATATCTTCACACCAAAGATACTTCATTATCCAGCCTGCAAAATCCCAGTGGCTTATACCTCAACTTATTGCCTTGCTCAGTATCCCACGAGGATACTCCTGTTTCTCCCACTAGCTAATTTCTAGCGAATCGTGACAAACGGAAAGGAAAAATCAGAACCACATGTACTTAAAGTATTTAGCATTTGAAGGAAACCCCTTCCAATAGAGGTCCCCTTTTTTCTTTTTTAGTCTCCTCTAAAAGCAGACAATTCCACACATGCTCGTTTCGTTCTCATCTATCCATGTTTAGTAAGCTTGTTCATACAATTTTAATAATTCAGTTTCGCTGACCGGGCGCGGGTTAAACTTTCCTGTCCACTGACTGGAAGCTTCCTTTGCCAACTGAGGTAAATCCTGCCTATCAATTTGGCAATCTCGGAGTTTACCCGGTAGGTTTGCTACGGTTCTCATTTTTTTTATTTGCCTGACAAGATCTTCTTCAGCCCCCTCCTGTTTTAATACATGAGAACCTGAAGCAATCAGCAATTCATGATAAAGTCTGCCTACTACATGACGGTTAAAATCAATCACGTGGGGAAGCATCAATCCAACAGCCACTCCATGAGTAACTCCATACCTACTGGTTAAAGGATTTGCACAAGCATGGGCCGCACCAAGCATGGAAGACTCGATCGCCATTCCAGCTAAATGTGCACCCAACAACATTTCACCTCGAGATTCGGTTGAGGCATCTTCATGCAATGAGAATTCAAAGTTTTTCGATAACAAATACCACGCTTGCTTAGCTAACATCTGGGAAACATAGTTGCGCTTGGTAGTAACATAACTTTCCACCGCATGCGAAATAGCATCAATTCCCGCAGCAGCCCCAACTTTTCTAGGTACGGTTTCAGTTAAGCAAGAATCAAGAATCACCGTTCGAAACCGAGCTTTTTCATCACCACAAGCCATTTTGAGATGCGTTCCATCCTGAGCAATCAACGCGTAAGATTGCGCTTCACTTCCCGTACCAGCTGTGGTGGGAATCCCAATCGATGGTAACATCAGTTTACTTGCTCTACCAAACCCCCAATAGTCTTGCATCACACCACCATTAGTAAGCAAAAAATTGATACCTTTAGCACAATCTAAGGCGCTACCACCTCCCAAACCAACAATCAAATTAAGATCTTTATATTGTCGAGCAAAAGCTGCACCATGTTGAACATGTGCATCCGTTGGATTAGGAAATACATCATCGAACACAACTACATCGAGCTTAGCCTTTTTTAAGGAGTTAATAGCTTTGTCCGCGGCTCCACTAACCCCCGGATCAGATACCAACAAAGCAAAGCGCCCATTCAAATCCTTGGCCAAACCTCCCAACAAATCTATCTTACCCTTACCAAAAACAACACGTATACTGGGCTTAAAATCGAAAGATTGCATTATATTACAAGGTAGTCCCGCAACCTCACCTTAAACTGACGCAACGGCAGACCGCTGAAACTCTGGTGGAGGCGTTGAATGTTGAAATGCACGTTGTCGGTATAGAAGCTCAAACAAATTCCCTTCATGCGGTTGATCCCAAGAAATTTTGTTGGTTGGGATTTGCCCAATATTAAGGCGTTCGATGTCGGTACAATGCAGAAGATCAGCGACAAAAGCATCATCATTAGTAATAGCTGTAGCGACCAATGTGGATCCAATTTGATCCAGAATCTGCGATTGCGGTGTTTCAACCACACTCACAAACGGAAACAAAAATTCGGTGTTGGCCAGCGGATGCTCCGGGTCTGTACAGTAAACTACCATTGGTAGCATAAAAGTGTATCCGTTGACCTCAACTATACGATCCATTCCAAACATTTCAGCAGTAAGATCAATCGCACCTTCTATCTTCAGTTGGCTGTCAATCATCTCGGAAAGTTGGTAAGCCACTAACGGATTAGTAAAGGCAGCCAGTTTAGCCTGAGGATGATCTAGCGGTAATGCCTCAATCTGGCGGAACCTCTCTGCCAATGCCTCAGCGACGCTTTGCCCGTTGGAAGACAGCCATATACCAGAAGCATTGATACAAGATCTACCGCTATTCTCAGTGGTAGAAGCTACTAATAAATCAAGATAATTTTCCCAGCCTTTAACAGCATCTTCTCCAATCAAAACCTTGCTCCAACCGGGACCGTGAATTTGAATACGAGGATCGAATTCCCATGGTGCGACGGTCGATTGGCCACCATATAACATGGCTTTACCTGACCGGAGCAAAAGCTCAGTAGCACCAGAATGGTCAGTTGGATAAAAACTAAAAGCTTCAGGTGGACATCCCGCTTTGATAAACGCTTGTGCCACCCGATACGGAGTCCATGGTTCTGCGCTACCCGGTTTTAACACTATTGGTACTTTTAAAGGTATTGATGGTAACCAGAGCGAATGTACACCTGCCGAATTGCTAGGTAAGACTGCTCCAAGACTATGAGTCGTGCAAATATAACCCAGAGTTCGGCCATGTTGCTGCCCAGATCCTCGGTCAAGAATACCAAGATCAAGTCCTCGCGTCAGTCCACCCAAGACATCTTCCATCTGATCCAACACAGTAAATATTTTGTTCATGTTTTTATCGCAAAGGGTCTTAGGTACACCAGTTGAGGCAGAAAGTTGGTCAATATAATCTGAGGCTGATTGGGACTCGTCCCCAATCAGCAAATCATCATACATGAAATATTGGCCGGCACGCTGACATATTCCGATTAGATCATGGACAGAAAAGCAATCCAATGTTCGTTGGTTTTTCGGCATGGACATGAAATCGCGAGCAATCAGCCCCGGATTGGCCTGACTAACAATTGCCATTGGTTCTTTTGTTTGACTGTGCGGTAGTTCAACTTTTGACAGACTATGATAAATCTGACCAGCTCGGAGAATCGGAATATGTAGCATCGAGTTTTCCTAATAAACACCAACTGAAACGGTTTCTTTTAGTTCAGAGAAAAGGCGAAGATCCTGTACACCATCCCATGGAAACTCCTCAGTAGGTTCAGCTCGTTCAGCTTCATCACGTTCTAAGAAACGCGGCATGAAGAATTCCTCTGTTAGTGTGGTTAACATAACACGGCCTGTTTTACCATAACCAACAGTCGCATATGGGTCATCCGGAGTAACCAATTCAATAACAGCACGAGGGTTAGGAGGATAATAAATGATTGAATAATTATCCGCTTTCTCAAATGGTTTAGAGTAAGCTAAACCCATCAGGGTGTTACCATAAGTTGGAACGAAGTCGATACCTGGAACTAACTCTTCACGTGCAAAACGATGAAACTGAGCGTTCATCTCCGTTCCACCGCAAAAGATTCCTTTGATACCAACTTTGCTGAGTGAAATTTTCTCACACAAAGCTTCAAGCAATTTAGGAGTGGTGAAAAGACATTCAATATTATCATGGGCTCTTAGCAGTTGCAGGGCTTGGTGAATAACATGATCCCGATAGGCTTCAAATTCTTGATGTTTGCCTTGTTTAACTAATTTCCCTACCCAACGAGGATCAAGGTCAACCAAAAAGCAAATTCCACCCCGAACCTGTGCCAAATGTTCAACCGCAAGCCGCAAGCGGCGAGGACCACTGGGTCCCAACATCAACCAATCACTACCATGTGGGAACGTTTCGGCAGGCAACCTCTGGCTAAACTGTTCATAGTCAACCTGAAAATCCCGAATACTGATCCTAGACTTGGGCAGGCCAGTTGATCCTCCTGTTTCAAAAACGTAAATTGGCTGATCAGCAAGGGCTTTAGGAACCCATCGCCGAATTGGTCCACCACGCAACCATTCATCTTGAAAATTCCCCAACAGTTTCAAGTCACCATAGCTATAGATTTTGTCGCGCGGATCAAACCCAAGTTTTCCCGCATACTCCAACCAAAATGGCGTACCCTTTTCTGGATCAAAATGGCAGTTGATGATATGCCGAACCTGATCATCCAAAGCACTTCGGCAATCGGCAATCTTAGCCACCAGTTTCTGATTCTCTGAGTGCATCACCTGTATCCTTACTGACTCTTAATGGCAAACAACTTGTTACGACTAACTATGTATAACACACCACTCTTAGCAATTGGGGTTGTATATATGGCACTTCCCATGTTAACTTCATAGAGCAATTTCTTTTCATTTGAAGCTTCTAAAACAGCCAAATCACCGTCTTCATCACCAATATAAACCTTGCCATCAGCTACGAAAGTAGATGCCCAGATGGCAGCAAAAGTATCATAAGTCCAATGATGTTGACCCGTCTCAGCATCTAAACAGTAAACGAAACCACTTAGGTCAGCAGTGAAAAGTAACCCGTTTTGAATAGCCACAGTTGACATAGTTCGGCTGTAGTCTTTGTTGCCAAAATGCCAAACCCCTGCGGATTCGGTTACATCCCCTGTTTGAGTCGCATCAATAGCCCAAAGGTGACCAACTCCTTCTCCATGTTCTGGATCTTGTCCAACAGCGATAAAAACTCGGTCGTTGTAAACCACCGGTGTAGCAATAATGCTGTTGCGCGTCCCACGGCCTCCAAGTTCCCAAACCGATTCCTTGGGGTTACAATCAAACTTCCAGATTAGCTCTCCTGTTTCCGGTTCCAAGGCATACACCACACCATCACCACCAGGAAAAATAACTTGCGGTTTTCCTTCTATCACAGCATAAGCAGGATTAGCCCACTGTCCATGCAAAATATTTTGTCCTGGGGATGCATCCTCCCAAGCGAGTTCGCCAGTTTTCTTGTTCACAGCAATAAAACTGGGAGCTAACGGTGACGGAATATGGATATGTCCTTCGTCAACACCATTACTAGTTTCGACAAATAGCAAGTCCCCCGCGCCAACAGGAGAACAAGTAGCAAGATTATGTGGAAATACATCAAGTTCTTCCATCATGTCGTAGATCCAAATAATATCACCATCAATCTCACTTGTTTCAGCTTCCTCCGTATACGGGCCATCGTTTTCACCATCGAGAAATCCCTCGGTATCAACACAAACAACTTGACAACGATTGGAAATATAGTAAAGCCGATCCCCTTCAATATAGGGAGTAGAACAGATTCCCTGTTGTGGCCAATCGTTGACTCGTCCCGTCGTGAGTTTAGTATGAGTAGATTGCCACAAAAATTTGCCATCTGATTCATTAAAGGCGGCAATCACACCTCGATCACCAGTTAACTTCGGATTATACAGAGCTTGATTATTAGTGCCGACAAAAATTTTGTCCCCATGAACAATAGGACCAGCATAGGACTGTGACCCAAGTTGGGTTACCCACTTAATGTTTTTCCCTGTATCGGGATCCCACTCTATCGGCAGATTAGTCTCATCGGAAACTAAGTTTCGGCTGGGTGTAAACCCCCACATTGAGGTTTCAACCTGATGATGATCAGCAAAAACCAAAGAAATCGCCGAGATATTCACTAAAACAAAGGTTGATAGTTTAAAAAATAATTTCATTCTGTTTACTCCGTCATCGTTACTTTCAAATTATCGTAGTAGATTTCTGCCGCAGAATAGCCATAAACACCTGGACTGCCAGTCCTATTAGGAAGAGGATCAATGGCTTTGATCGTCCATTGGTTCGGTTCAGGATCACCTTTCTTCCAAACTTTTCCCAAAATAATGGCTTCCTCACCAACCAAATCAACACGCATCTTCATGACATACCAAACATCAGTTTCCCAATTAAAATCGACATGTTTGGCCATACGCAGGTCCGAAGACCAAGATCTCACTTGTAATCGCTGGTGAATTCCTTGTAGATCCAGTATATAGCGATTAGCAACCAGACCCATGTCAGGTAAGCGACGTTTATTGCGTGTCCCCATTAGATCAATCTTCACAGTATAGTTGCTCATTGTTGGAGAACCTAGAAAAACAACGGAACGATTCAATCCTCGTTTGGCCAAAGTCTTAACCAAAATCTTATTTTCACCTTGTTGACGAGTGAAGAATTTGCCTATTGCTCCAATCCAATGGGTAGGAACCTTACTTTCAACTACTGACTCGAAATCTTCTGTCCAAGGTAAGGGAGGGATCACACGCACACGGGCAGAAGCCTTAGCATTCCCCAAACTGGCGGAAACCGTTCCTGCCTGACCCATGGCCTTTGAATTAATTAATAATTCACCCTCAGAAACACTGGCATCTAGCCCCTCAACTGACCATACAATTCCATCGCTATTAACCAATTCATCACCAACAAATGAAGCCAGTTTAAACTCCTGCTTCTGGCCTGGTTTTACAACTACCTCCGCGGGGGTAAGTTGCAGAGTAACAGATGTTTGCTCTGCCCGGCCCAAACAATAAATTCCCTCCTCAGTAGTAAAGAAAATCCGCCCATCCGAAATAGCGGGTGAGCCATAAATCTCTGCAGCTCGATCTTCAAGTTCAACAGACAAATCAACAGTACTTAGAACATCCGCGCCACCCGGTCCTACTTTCAAAATATGGAAATGGCCATTGACCTCTGACACATAAATCTTCCCGTCAGCCCAAACAGGTGACCCTTTTCCCACCGTGCCAATATTCTGTACCCAGTACTCCTCCCCAGTTTTGGCATCCAAACAATGCATGTTAGCGGAATTGTCCACTAAGTAGATTTTTTGGCGGTGCAAGGCTGGCGAGGTATAACCAACTTGACAGCTATCAAATCGCCACACTTCATGAGTCCCAGTAACATCACCTGTTCCACGTCCATCTATGCACACGACACGTCCCATGGAAGTGCTATCAATATTTTCCTCACTGTGAGCAGCATAAACC
>JACLAC010020270.1_pt1 | contig 22471 bp, 20 predicted proteins | sample 8027881 | NCBI WGS metagenome assembly JACLAC01 (sample SAMN15725517, study PRJNA655200) | protist metagenome | isolation source: fluorescence activated cell sorting (FACS) single amplified genomes of... | place: Spain: Blaines Bay Microbial Observatory, Mediterranean Sea | collected 2016-01-19 | reverse complement strand
TTTCGGTGGTTTTGATATTGGCGGGATCTTCTTTGACGTAAGGGAGTTGTTTCTCTTGCGCCAAGGCTCCGGGTGGAGCCAAAAGGGAGAGGAGCGTCACCAACAGCATTTTTCGCAATAAAACGAGTGAAAAAGAATACATCTTAAAGCCTGATCAACAATTCAAGACGACTCCCCAGATTATCCCGATCCAAGTAGAAAAGATTGTCCTGCCATCGACTGGCAAAACCTTCGGCGGTAAGAACGAAAAACCTGCCCAGTGCGGCCCGGTACCGGATGGTAACGCCGTACTGATCCTGCACCACATCTTCAAGGCCGATCCTAGCAGCGGCCTCGAGGGTGAGCTGCCTGCGATTCTGGCCGAAGAACATCTGATAACCCAGCGCGCCACCCGTTATATCGCGGGCCTCACCACTCAAAGGGGCACCGTATCTGCCAAGCCCCACACCGGCAAAGCTAATTCCAGCTCGTGCCAGAGGGCCGCCGTTGCCAGGATCCCTTGCCGCGGACCTGAATGTGTTATTTACCCAGAAACCATTAAAGTAGAGATGGTTGTGGGTATGATGAGGGGTCCTGGATATCTCGGTGAAAAATAGGTAGCCGTCATCCTGTGTTTCTTCGCTAAAGGAGCCAAGCAGGCGAAAGGAGGTATTGGTCAACCCTATCCGCTGAACGGCGCTGATGCCGAAAGCAAACAGGTCGGCCCCATTACTCGTGCCGATAGGCACATTCGAATAGCGTCTACCGTCCACGTGTACCAGATCCAATTCCACCGTGGAGAGGGGGAAATCCGTGGAGGTCAGAAGGGCCGTCATCTTTCCGGAATCAGTGATGGGCGCCGCGTCCGGAATGGTTCTGGTGACTTCATTCCAGCCATAGAAAAAGGTTGCCCGAAAGTTGGAGGTCTTCCAGGGTTGCAGGCTGTTGATGGTCAAACCCGCGCCGTCAATAGAATCGTTGATCAAGATGCCTTCCTGGAAAAACATGGGCTGACGACCCAGAGAGAAACCCACATCGGTCGGCTTGAAATCCAGCGGACTGAGATTGGGAAAGATTTCCCCGAATTCGCCCTCAAAAAACAGGGTAGTGATATCGCCATTGAGCTCATGGGAAAAGTCTTCCTGGGAAGTGTCTTGGTGGTCAAACAGGAAACTGGTGAACTGACCGTCCTGATCCAAATTGCGAAACCCCAACACAAGTCGCTCGCTGCCGGACAGTTGTAGGTTGGCGAAAAGGTCCAGGCGGGCAACCCCCTCGCCGAAATGGCTGCGGTCACCGTGCTCGGGTTCACTGGATGAGGCTTGAACGGCCGTCCGAAAGTTGGCGAACACCAACAGGCTCGGCTGCCAGACCGCACCTGTAGGCAATTGAAAACCTGGGCCCAGTGTTCCGGTGCCCAGATAGGGTTCTCCCAATTCCAGTAGGGGTTTGGGACGTTTGGGCACAAGCTCCAATTGCAGGGGAATGACCTCCTCGCTCAATCTGCTGCCGCTCTGACCGCCGGATGAGAAGGCTGCGACGGGATAGATAACCAACAAAAGGCCCATCAAGGCAAGATTCGGGTGTTTCAAGGTGCGCCTCCCGTCTTCAGGTTTATTTCCACTTCCCTTTCCCAGAGAATCTGGTGGCCTGCCAGCACCCGGTCGGCAACTTCCCGGGCGCTCATGCCGTAATCGAAGCCTACCACCCTGATTTCATTGATCAGGTTGATGGGAATCATGCCCGCAATAAACCGGATCTTTGCCTTGTAGGGCGCCTTGCCCGTCAGCGCCGAACCCTTGATCTTGTATTTTGCCCAGCGGTTGCCCAGCGGCTCGATTCCTCTTTTGTGCTTGCGGGCTCCCCCCGGACGACCGGTCAGAATGGTGGAATTGGTGGACGGCCTTAGAAACACTAGGGGACTGGCAGAATGATTGATGGCCAGAACCTGTTCCCGATCGCCCCCGCGTAGCATGCGGGTGATAAAACGGGACTGAAGGCTGAACAGGTATTTGTCCAAGGGCAATTCACCGTTGTGGACAAAGAGCGAGTGACTGTCGCGAACATCGCCGTTTGGGTCCAAATCACCGGATTTGAAAACAACCGCGCCCTCCCGGTCGGTTACCGTAACCTGCAAAAATACCATACGTTCCGCATCGAATCCCGTGGGTGCGCCATGCCCGGCAGTTGCGTTGCGAACTTCAACCTTGAAGACAATGCCCTTCTGGGGATGGGCCTTAACCACTTCTATTTCCCCAAGACGATAGGCGGCCTGAAGCACTTTTTTTCTCTCTTGATGGGCCTCATCCAATAATTTCAGGTTGTCTTCGATAATATCCCGGGCATCATAGCGATCGTCTATGGAGCGCCACCGATCCGGAAATTCGTATTTTTCGGCTTTTTGATCCTCAAATGCATCGGTCCCCCATCCGGCCTCAAAATCGAAGGTCAGCCATTCCCGTATGGACGCCATCTCGGTTGCTTCGGTGTTATGGGGGAATAATCCCGGATGGATTACCGAATAATCCGGCCCGATAAACATGTGATTGGTGCGTTTTCTGGGCCGCGTTGGTTTGCCGCCCACCTCAGCCGCGGGGCCTTCTGCATATCCGGATACTTCTCCCGGTTTCAAACCCATGTGGCAATCCTGGCAGGTTTCCTCCTTTTTGGCCGAAGGCGAATGCTTGTACTCGCTGAAAGCCTCTTCCAACCGGAAACCGTTTACCAGATTCACGTCATGGCACATGCTGCAGCTACCGGGTGTGGTCAGGTAGAAAAATGACTCAGCTGTGGCGTGAATGGCCCGTCCTGCCTTCCCGCGGACGGCGTTGACCCCGAATTCTCCACTCTCGATGACCCGCTTCAATTCTTCGCCGCCTTTGGGTCCGTAGACCGGCTCGAACAAATCGCCCTCGACAATGGCCAACCGGCCACTTAATTTTCCGTAGGCCTGATTGACCCGGTGACAGGCAATACAGGTGACTCCTTCCCTCGAGGTTGGGTGTCGGTCCATATTACTCACGAAAAGAGGTTCGCCCAGATTCATGCCCACTGGAGAATGACAGCGTATGCAGAAATCGCCGTTGGTACCGTTGGTCAGCAGCACCACGGCCCCGTGGAAAGCGTTGAAGACCGGGCTCATCTGCGAATAGGCATGGGGAGAAACCGACCACTCCCTAAAATGACCCGGGTGGCAGGGCGCACAAGTGTTTGCAGAGGGAAACCGGTTCTCAGAAAATAGTTTTGCGTGTTCATCATCCGGATCAACCGCAAGGGGTTCCTGTGAGAACAGGATGGGAACCAGTAGTATAAATACTACGGCTTTGGGAACCTTCAGAAAAACCATCACTTCACTTCCCGGGAAGATGTCCGAATTCATGTATCGGCGCCAATTCCACAAATAATATGCTAGTCAATATATAACGAAAGATCTAAATAGTCAAATATTGCTTTTAACCCGGGCCTCTTTGTCCTTCCTGTTTTTGGTGGGTTAACCCCTCCACAGGGATCCAAATTCCGGTGGGTCGTTATAGATTCAGTGGGGAAGAAAGCCGCAATATCCCAATCTTAATTCCAAAAAAAACGGGGAACAAGATATTTGTTTAGTTTAAAATGAGATTATCCGATCATCTTCCCACACTTAAATTCCTATGAAATTAACCCCCACAAATAATATAAAACGATTATCCGATCAATTTCCCACACTTAAATACCTAATGAAATAAACAGCCGTAAATAATATAAAATGATCACCTAATCACCACCCAATGAAGTCACCGGGGCAGCTTCCAAACATCAATGCTTGTTTACAAACTCATCCAGGCTGTCAGGTAGCGGTCAAGTGCATGATCCAACCAACGGTTGGTTCCCAACGACGTGTCTTTGCCGTTGAGATAGCCCATGTGACCACCGTGGTCTTCAAGGCGAAGGATCACATTCGGTGAAAGTTGGGCATCGAGATAGTCGTGGTAGTCCACCATGGGATCGTCTCTGCTGGTCAGTAGTAGGGCCGGCCTGTCGATACGGTCGAGAAATTGTTTGGCCGAGCAGGTTGCATAATAGTCTTCCCGGTCCTTGAAGCTACCCTCGGGCGCGGTGTAGATATTGTCGAAGTCGTGAAGTGTTACCAGGGGAGGAATACGATAGTGCGTAGGGATCAAACCCAGGCGGTAGCGCTCATTGACTGCCTTGCGGCACTTGATGGCGAAACGCATGTCATAGAGGCGATTGACTCCGTCTTTGAGGGCCACGGCCCCTTTTTCCAATTGGATCGGCGCATTGACGGCAATACCGAAATCGGGGAGTACGTTTCCACGTTGACGCGCCATCAAAAGCAGCAGGGCATTGCCGCTGAGGGAGAAGCCGACCGCAAGATGTGCCTTTTCAGGATGAAGACGGCGGCCGTGACGGATCACCTCGGCAAGATCCTCAGCCCGGCCCGAGTGGTAGGGTCCCCCGGCCAATTCCCTGCCTTCACCACAACCACGATGATTGACCGCCAATACGTGGTATCCGCGGCTCAACCCGAGCCGAACCATTCTGTTCATGTAATCGGACCGGCTGGTCCCGGCCAGACCGTGGAAGAGGTAGAGCAAGGCGCGATTGTCCTCGCCCCGATAATAGTCGGCAACCAGTTTGTCACCATCCGGAAGGTCGATGACAAGGCGTTTGCCGGGAATATCGGGTTCGGGGGACGGCCACAGATGGGCAATTATTGTCTGGGCATGTCCGCTCCTGGCCCAGAAGGGAGGCCTGCATAGCTCGAGGTCCAGGCCTTCGAGCTTCTGTTTCCATAAACCTGACATTCTTCTCACGGGCTTCTCCAAGCCGGCAGGGGTTTCGAGATTCCTACAGGGTTTCGGCTATTTTAAATTCTACACATCCGACAACGAGTTTTTTCAACGAAAAGCACCTCCACCAACTGCTCACGGGTATATCTGTTCAAAGAGGGCAGACACCGATCCACCAAAGAAGATCGTAGTAACCTTCATGCTCGATGTACCTTACCATATTACGATGACCTCCAGCCGTTATTCAAACGAACAGATCACCAAAACCCAGCCATCATCCCATGAAACCACGGCAGCCCCGGGGTTACGCCCCCGGGGATCTTGATCACCCAGCCATCATCCCATGAAACCACGGCAGCCCCGGGGTTATATGGAATCCTCGTAATCTAACATTGACAAACCTCATTAAAAAATGAATAATTCCTCAAAACAACCGGATACGTCATATGGTCAAAAGATCGAAACGTTTGCATCATCCCAATCAATTTTATTTCATAACCGTGGTCACGCGTAATCGCTTTCCCCATCTTCAGACCGATCAACAGAAAAAACAGGTTTTGGAGGCATACCGGGAGGTTCGACGGTATCACCCATTCCGTGTGGCAGGGCTGGTTATTCTCAACGACCATTGGCATTGTTTGGTTCAACCCGGGAATGGTGTTCGGATTGGTACGGTGGTCGGGGCTGTTAAAAAAAACATATGGAATCGCATCGCATCGGGCCAGTCGAGCATCTGGCAGAAGCGGTTCTGGGATCATCGTATTCGGGGTAGACGGGATTTCAACAGTTGCCTCGAGTATATCCAAAACAACCCAGTCAAGCATGGATATGTTGAGAATCCGGAGGATTGGCCATGGTGTTATATTCATGGACAACCATTTGGGTGAGTTCAATGGGATGATGGCTGGGAGATCAGCATCCCCGCTTGGCCCCGTTAGATGTTCCGGAGTTGGCATGTGGTGTGCTTAAGTTGGGGCCCTTGTAGTGAGGTTCACAACCTATATGGGAAAGTATCGTTTGTTTTCAAGCTATTGAAGGTATGTCTACCATATGAGAGACCGAATGACATTATTTGTCCTTTTAAGCCTTTTTTTGGGTTTCCAAGGACCCTTGGTGGGGCAGGGCGGGCCCCAATCCTATCTTACGGGGCCGGCTCAGGGAGATCCTGTGGATATTGCCCTAAAATACCTGCAAACCTCCGCCGGAAAGTACGGTCTCGTATCCGGCGACCTCGATGACCTGAAACTCACCGCCTCCTATGAAACCAAACACAATGGGGTGACTCATATCTACTTGCGCCAGCGTTTCGGCGGCATCGAGGTGTTCGGTGGGGATGTCAACCTGAATGTGCATCGTGACGGGAGCATCATCAGCCTGGGCAACCGCTTGGTAACCCATTTGCGTTCCTCGGTTCGGTATCCCCCGAGAACCATTACTGCCGGGGAAGCCGTAACGGCTGCCGCTGTTTATTTGGGACTGGTCTACCAGCAACCGTTGCGGGTGTTACAAGCGCCCCAAGGCCCGGAACAAGAGACCCATTTCGCCGGAAACGACATCTCATTGGAAGTAATCCCCGTCAGGTTGATGTTCCAACCTTTGAAATCGGGCCCGGTGACTCTGGCCTGGCAGTTGGTGATCAGGCCACTGGATGGATTGCATACCTGGAACCTCAGGGTAGATGCCCAAACGGGCCGTGTTCTTGATGTCAATGATTGGAGCGCTTTTGACGGCTATCGCGTCTTTCCCCACCCCTTCACTTCGCCAGGGGATGTTGGCGCCCAACAGGTAATGGTTGTTGATCCGGCTTCCTCGGTTGCATCTCCCTTCGGATGGCACGATAGCGACGGTGTCCCGGGAGCAGAATTCACCGATACTCGAGGCAACAATGTCTCAGCCCAGGAAGACACGGACGGAAACAACCTGAATGGTTTCAGGCCTATCGGAGGCGAAGCCCTTTTATTCGATTTTCCCCATGTACCCGAACAACCCCCCTCTTTAGAAACCAACATGAAGGTGGCCGTCACCAACCTTTTCTACTGGACCAACCTGGTCCACGATATACACTATTACTACGGTTTTGATGAGGATAGCGGGAATTTCCAGGAAAACAATTACGGTCATGGAGGCGAAGATAATGATTCGGTCCGAGCAGATGTCCAGGATGGCAGTGGGGTCAACAATGCCACCTTCCACACCCCACCGGATGGGCTCAAACCCCGCCTGCAAATGTTTCTGTTCACTAATCCTACTCGGGACAGCGCACTGGACGCCGGCATCATCATTCACGAGTATGGCCACGGCCTGAGTAACCGTCTCACGGGCGGTCCATTCAACGTGGATTGTTTGAATGGTAAGTCAAGGGCCATGGGAGAAGGCTGGAGTGACTGGTGGGCGCTGGCCCTCACTACCCGGTTCAACAACCTTGGTTCCGACCCTCGGGGTATCGGCAACTATGCCGAGGGCCAGGAGCCGGGTGGCAGTGGTATCCGCAACTATCCCTACTCCACTGACATGACCATAGATCCCCAGACCTATGGGGATATTGCTCATACCAACTTTCCTCACGGCGCTGGTGAAATCTGGGGAGTGGCCCTGTGGGAAATGTATTGGAACCTGGTTGAAGCTTACGGCTTCGATCCCGATGTCCAGTCAGGAACCGGCGGCAATAATCGCGCCCTTCAACTGGTCATGGACGCCCTGAAACTCCAGCCCTGTAATCCCACCTTCCTCGATGGGCGTGATGCCCTGCTGCTTGCTGATCAAATTAATAATGGCGGTGCCGACCGGTGTCTCATCTGGCGTGCCTTTGCCAAACGGGGAATGGGCATCAGCGCAGATGATCGCGGCAATAATTTCGATTTGAACGTCGTAGAAAACTTTCAGGCACCTCCCGACTGTTTATGTGAGGCTCCGGCAGCGCCTTTAGACCTGGTCGGCACAGCCGTTGGTGACAACCGCGTGAACCTCTCCTGGCCGCCATCTCCCGGCGCCGGGTCTTACAACCTGTACCGGATCATTGGCTCCTGTCCTTCCGTAATCTCCGAACTGACGCCCGTTGCCAATATTGTAACCGGAACCAATTATACCGACCTTGGGGTTTCCGGCGGACTCGATTATCGTTATGTGGTAACTGCACTGGATGAAAGTGGTTATTGCGAATCCGAAATTTCTCCATGTGCAGCGGTCACACCCTCTGGCGTGTGCCTGACTCCGCCCGTTTTCAATGGGCTTTCCACCGTAACCAACCTGGGTGAAGCACAATGTGGTTTGTTACTTTCCTGGCCCAACGCATCGGTACATTGTGGAACCGATGTGGTTTATAACCTGTACCGCTCCACCATCCCAGGATTCGACCCCTCACCCACCACCCTCATCGCCCAATGCCTGGTCCAAACCTCTTTCCGCGATGAACGGGCCGATTTCCTGGTACCCTACTACTACATCGTGCGCGCAGAGAACAACCAGGGCCGGGGGAATGGGCCCTGCGGAGGTACAGAGGATAACAACAGGGTCGAGATCAGGGGGGAAGCGACCGGGGCGGTAACCCTGATTATCGATGATCCCATCCTACTTGATCCCCCCTTCTGGTTAACCATGCCCGGCCCAAATAACGGGGGCAACCAGGCTCCTTTCCTGGTTACGGATAATTCTCCCAACAGTCAGCCCTATGCCTGGTTTTGCTCCAACGACGACGGTACCAAAGATCAGGTCTTGCTTTTCAACCGTGCCCTGGACCTTCCCCAGGATCAAACGTTCTTTCTCGAATTTCGCCACCGTTTCCACACCGAGAATCATTTTGATGGCGGGGTCCTGGAATTTTCCACCGATCTCGGCCAAACCTGGTTCGATATCCTGGCTGGGAACAACGACAGCATCGGGGCAAACGAACAACGTTTTCTCCTCAACGGCTACAACGATACCCTCAGCCTGGCCTCCGCACTTGGCGCTCGTCCCGCCTGGACCGGACTCATCCCTTCCTATGAGAAAGTCATCGTGGATATGAGTGATTTCGCCGGGACAACCCTTTTCTTGCGATGGCGGTTCGGCAGTGATTCGAGCGTGGGTCGGGAAGGCTGGTGGTTGGACGATATTTTTTTCTTCGGGTTCTCCCAATGTTCCGGTTACTGTGAGGACCTGGATTACCTGTACCGGCAATGGCCCCGGCTCGATATTCTCGCTATTCTGGAATGCCCGAATTTCCTGGGTGGGAACAAAAAATAGCGCCGTTGTTCAATGGTATGATGCCTGGACGATCATGATCCCAGGGGGCGTAACCCGGGCGTAACCCCGGGGCTGCCGGCGTTTCATGGCATGATGCCTGGGTGATAACGATCCCCTGGGGTGTTGTATTCATTGACCAGTCTTCCACAGTTTGTGCTAAAATGAGAATGAGAAGGGTCGGGTTCCCTTTTTCTTGTCTGCCCTGAGTACTGAGTGTCATCTTAAAGGATGGTTCCGGTTGCATGAGCCAGTTTGATGATTCCCTGGTAATGGATGACCCTTTGGACACATACCTCAGTCGTCCCGAGGGGTTTAAAATATTTTCTCACTCCTCCCGTACCAGAGTGACGATCCTTTGTATTTTTATTTCTTATCTGGCCGTTTTCGTTCTATTCCTGGATTTTCTCATGGATAAAATCCAAGATTTGGCAGACCTGCCTGAGGTCTTGCTTCACAATGACAACCCCCTGCTCACCCATTGGCTCTTCTATTTTATCTGTGGGCTGGGATTCCTGGCATCGGTTGCCATTCTCATTTACTTCATGTGGTCCCTCATCGACATCTGGGGCCTTCAGGTCTGGGTGAACAAGGTGGAACTCCGGGTCCAGAATACCATTATGGGGCCCTATTTCAAGAGATGGACCGGGGTGGGTTCCCTAAAAATGGAAGAGATAACGGAGTTAAAGGGAACGCGATCGAAAACCTTTGTGAGAAGTAAGGAAGAGAAACTGCATTTTTCCCCCGTAGACAAGGTTGATCTGTTGATCGACGATATCCTGGCCAGCTCAAAAAATGCCACCATTCGATGATCAGGCCAAACCTCCCCTGTTGCCATCTTTTCCGCGGACGTGATCCCATACCGCGGGCTGCCGATCCTTGTTACCCATAACAACCCCAACCAGAAAAGAGCAACGAGAACACCTGTTACCAAGACAAATAGAAGAGAAGAGGCACCTCATGAACCAGCACTACCAAAACCCGCTTGTGGAACGTTATTGTTCCACGGCCATGTCCACTATCTTTTCTCCCCAGTTCAAGTTTAGGACATGGCGCCGGCTATGGATCAATCTGGCCCGTGCAGAAAAAGAATTGGGCCTGCCCATCACCGAAACGCAAATAGCAGAAATGGAGGCCAATCAGGAGGAGATCAACTACGAGGCGGCACAGCAGCGTGAGAGAGAGACGCGTCATGATGTCATGAGCCATGTTTACGCCTATGGTCTCCAGTGTCCCAAGGCACGAGGGATCATTCACCTGGGGGCGACCAGCGCCTACGTGGGTGACAATACCGACCTGATCCAGATCAAGGCAGGGTTGGAATTAGTCGGCCGCAGGTTACGGGCTGTGATCAGCTCCCTCTCCGAATTTGCTCGGAATTTCGCTGATCTTCCCACCCTGGGTTTCACTCATTATCAACCCGCTCAGTTGACCACGGTGGGGAAACGGGCCTGCCTCTGGCTCCAGGACCTGGGATTGGACCACGAGGACCTTTGCCACCGTTTGGAAAACTTGAGATTCCGGGGGGTAAAAGGGACAACGGGCACCCAGGCCAGTTTTTTAGAACTTTTCAATGGAGATCATGAATCGGTTCTACTCTTGGACCGGCGGGTGAGCCAGGCCATGGGTTTCGACAAGACCTACATTACCGGCCAAACCTATCCCCGTAAGGTCGATGCCCAGGTAACCGCACTCCTCTCGGGGATCGCCCAGTCCGCCGGCAAGTTCGCCAACGACCTGAGGCTATTGGCCAACCTGAAGGAGCTGGAGGAACCCTTCGCGGTCAACCAGATCGGTTCCTCGGCCATGGCCTACAAACGCAATCCCATGCGGGCCGAGCGGATTTGTGCCCTGGCCCGCTATGTCATGACCACAGCCCAATCACCCGCTTTCACCGCGGCTAGCCAATGGCTGGAACGGACCCTGGACGATTCGGCTAACAAGCGGATCAGTATTCCAGAGGCCTTCATTGGCGTGGACGCCATCCTGCTTATCTACCACAACATCGCCAAGGGAATGGTGGTCTACCCGCGCATGATTGAAAAACGAATCCGAGCGGAACTGCCCTTCATGATGACGGAAAACATTCTAATGGCAGCAGTGAAACAGGGTGGTGATCGCCAGGAACTCCATGAACGGATTCGCGTCCACTCCATGGCGGCCGGAAAAAACATAAAGATCGAGGGTGGCGACAACGATCTCCTCGAGCGGATTGCAGGCGATGATGCTTTCAAGCTGAATCTGGATTCGCTTTACCAGCTCATGGATCCGGCCCTTTACACTGGCCGTGCCGCCCAACAGGTTACCGAATTTCTCCAAGCGGAGGTCGTTCCGATCCTGGACCGTTTCCTCGATGAACCCGAACCCGATTCCGAACCAAAGGTCTGAGTATAGAGCCGGGGCAAATACATGGCGAGCCAACCCTCCTCCGAATTGATCATTGGTGTCCTGGGTCCGGGCCGTTTTGGAAAGGCTCTGGCCAGGGGTTTGGGTTTCCTTGGCTATCAGGTCGTAGTAAAGGGCCGGGAAGGAGGGACCCAATCACTTGCCGGATGGGTGTCCGGTTGCCAGGTTCTTTGCCTGGCGGTTCGGGACGACCAGCTCATCCCATTGGTCCCCACCCTTGCCGATACTGCAATCCGCGGGAAAACGGTGCTGATCCATTCGGGGACAACCCCGCTCTCGATCTTGAATCCCCTGGCCGAAAGAGGCGCGGTCACCGGCAAGTTTCACCCCCTCCAAGCTTTTACCCATTCCACCAATGGGACCATACCCCAGGGAACACCGTTCGCCGCGGAGGGCCCCATTACCTCTATTGTGGAACCCTGGGTCAAGGCATGGTCGGGCTCACTCCACCACCTGGAAGGAGACCAGTGGGCCGTCTACCACCTGGCCGCGGTATTGGCAGCCAATTTTTTGCCCCTGTTTATTCGTGCCGGGGCAACACTCCTCGAGCCTCTGGAACAAAACAGGCAGGACGCTCTTGATTGGCTTCGTCCGCTGGTCCAGACCACGGTAGAGGCGGCACTCGATGGAAATAATCCACTCCCTTTTTCGGGGCCCGCCATTCGGGGTGACCTGGGTACCATTGAGGCGCAGGCCCAATTGCTGGAGCAATTGCACCCGGAGTTGTCATCCCTTTACCGCCAGGCCACCGGTACAATTCTCGAACAAGGCAAAAAACTCGAGGGAAGCTGACCCTCTCACCAAGTCAGAGATCGAGCTCACTCGTGATGAGATCAGCCTCCAAACGACGACGCTTGCGAATCCCGCCAAGGCTATGGTCTTGTTGCATGGCGCCTACCTTATCGCGGACCGAGGTCCAATCCCTTGCCTCCAGAGATTGCTCGAGCACCTCCAGTCCCGGATTATCCGGGCCCCGGTTGTAGGAGAGCGACAACAAAACCGTTTGCACCGCGGGCAAGGTATCCTTATCCGCCAGGTTCGGGAACCGGGCCACAATCTTTTGCCAGTAGCCTTTGGCGGCAAAGGGCATGATACCCTCAGACTGTTTGCGGCTGATGCGAATGCCCTGAAGTACCAGGTCCCCTTCCAAGGCCGCTTTTGCCTCCACTCCTTTAATATTAAAAACCTTTTCCACCGCTTGCCATTGGGGATGGCTGAGCAAGGACCCGAAAAGTTTCTTCACCTGTTCCGGATCCGAGTAACCCAGGTCCATACCGGGATCTAGGGTCACGCCTGATTGCCCCCCGGGCCAGTATGGCTTGCCCACGTGTCCCTCTTGCAGGTGTACCCAATCCAGGTCCCCGTGAAATCCCGGCATGAGGTTACGAGCCATTTGCTCTGCCGGTCCGAAGGCCTTTTGGAGGAACGGCCCGAGACTGGCCCATGTTTCCAGGGTTACTACACCTTCAGCCGGAAGGCCATTGGTCTTTTGGAAATTCTTCACGGTCTGTTCCGTACCACGACCGAAAAATCCGTCAGCGTTCAAGGGTAACCCGGCCTCCTCGAGGGCTAACTGCAAACGGCGAACCTCGCTACGTAGCCAGGGCGTCGTACTTGGTAAACCGTCATTCTTGCGAAGTGTCTTTCTTATCATCTCCCCCCCCAAAAGCACTCGAGTCAAGAGTCATTGGTCTGAATATGGTTCTTGTCAAACAGTATAACATACAAAACCGGCAAAGGCACTGGGGCTTCTGAAAACGGTATATTGGAAGGTAATCCGAACTTCCTGCCCAAGTGGAACCAAGGGCTGCCCGGTTATCAGCCCCACTTGGTATATTATGCGCGGAATTCCTGCTCTTTGTGGAAGAGCAAGACGGCTAACAAGTACGAGTTAAATTCGGACCTGTCGGTGGCCGCAATCTTAGAACGAGTCAGCATCAAAGCGTTGCAGATCCGGACGGCAGCCAGGCCAGTCAACCAAGCCATTGCCTACCTTTGGCCATAAAAGCAAACCAGACGAGGAAAATGGAGATGAGAATAATCGTGAGGGGCATAAACAAGCTCTCGGGTCCATACACTTCAATTGAGTTACTCATAAGAAAGGCTTGCATCATTTGAACCAAAATACCGAGCAGGGAAGCAATAAAAAAATGGCTCGCCCAACTTTTCCTCAACAGCATGGCCAAGCAACCAAGTGAACCGCAAAATACCCCAACGGCAAAAGCTGTGGTTGCCCAGAAAGGGGTGGACTCATACAAATTGCGTTCAGCCTCGGGCATGGCCGCCAGGGTTTCCGGGCTCTTGGTGACTAGTACAAAAAAGCCAACCACACCCATCAAGTTCCACACCAGGAATAAACCTCCCACAACCCAAAACCAGATCGGTACCTTTACTGTTGATGTCTGCGACATTGAAACCTCCTATAAAAAATTGGTAATTGCATCCGAGACCAGCGCAATTTGTTGATAATCTACTAGAAAAAGCCACGATGGGCAAGGCTGAGGGGCCCGCCGATGGTTTCACAGGCGTCCCGGAACTGTTGGGCGTAGCCAGTCCCGCATGATTTAGATTCTATTTCTGCTACGACTGGGAATTCATTTTTTTTATACAATCCAAATTGACTCATATATTTTTTTCAAAAGTCTTCATGAAGTTGACCAAGGCCTGGACAGCCTCTGCCGGCATGGCGTTGTATATACTTGCCCGCATGCCGCCTACCGAGCGATGACCCTTCAGGTTGACGAAACCGGCGGCTTCCGCCTGGGCCAGGAACTGGGTGTTCATGGTGTTGTCAGGCAAAAGGAAGGGAATGTTCATGATGGACCGGAACGGCTCGGCAACAGTGGCCTTGAATAGGGTGGATCCATCGAGAAAGTCATAGAGCAGGGCGGCCTTGTGGCGGTTCAGCGCTTCCATAGCGGACAGGCCCCCCTGATCCAGGAGCCAGCGGAAGACAAGGCCGGCAATGTAAATGGCATAACAGGGCGGTGTGTTGTAGAGAGATCGAGCCTTTGCGGCAGTCTGGTAGTCGAGCATGGTTGGCGTCTCCGGAAGAGCATGTCCGATCAGGTCCTCGCGGATAATCACCAGTGTAAGGCCCGCGGGGCCCGCATTCTTCTGGGCACCGGCGTAGATAAGGCCGAAGCGAGGGACTTCGATTTCCTTTGAAAGGATATCGGAAGACATGTCGGCCACAAGGGGAATGGATCCGGTATGGGGAAAGTCTCTGTAGCTGGTTCCGAAAATGGTGTTGTTGGAAGTGAAATGTACATAATCCATTCCTGGGTCGAAACGGAGATTACCCAGATCGGGGATTCGCGTGAACCGGTCTTCTTCGGAGCTGGCAAGGACCTGAACGGTCCCATAACGTTTTGCCTCGGCAATAGCCTTGTGGGACCATGCACCCGTGTGCAGGTAGCCGGCTTTTCTTTTCTTTCGGAACAGGTTGAGGGGGACCATGGCAAACTGGGTGGATGCGCCACCTTGGAGAAAGAGTACCTTGAAATTGGCAGGAACGGACAGCAACTGCCGAATTGAGACTTCAGCCCCTTCGATGATCTCTAAAAAGGTTTCGGAGCGGTGGCTCATTTCCATAACCGACATGCCGGTACCTCGATAGTCCAGCATCTCCGCGGCGGCTTGTTTTAGAACTGACTCGGGTAGTATGGATGGACCGGGGGAAAAGTTGATTACACGCGTCATAATCGTTCCTTCATCGATTCTTTAATCCACGAGATCCTTGACCAGTTTCGACAGTTTATGGAAATCCAAGGGCTTGGCTAAGAATCCTTTGATATTGAGCTTGTTGAGAGCTTCTTCATTGACGAGTTCGCTATAACCAGTGATCAAGATAATGGGTAACTCGGGCCGGAGTTTGTGGAACTCGCGGGAAAGTTCCATACCGGTGATTTTGGGCATGGTCTGATCCGTGACCACCAACTTGAAGACATCAGGTGTGTCCTTGAAGCGTTCAAGCGCCTTGGGGCTTTCGGTAAATACCATGACCTGGTATCCCCAATTGGAAAAGATGTCCTTGAGCAGATTGCAAATGGCGTATTCGTCGTCCACGATCAGTACCCAGCCACCTTTTCCCCTGTCATGGCTTTTCTCCAGCTCGGCGTCTTTCCGAGACTGCCTTGCCACTGTTTCCTGGACAGACCGAAACAGGATCTTGAACTCGGTACCGTTCCCGATCTCGGTATTCAAGAGGATATGGCCGCGATGCTCGTGGACAATACCGTGAACCACCGAGAGCCCCATCCCCGTCCCTTTTCCCACTTCCTTGGTGGTGAAAAAGGGTTCGAAGATTTTTTCTATAAAGGATTCCTGAATGCCATGGCCCGTATCCCGTACCAAGAGCTCCACGAATTTTCCTTTCACCCGAGCTTGACAAGATACACAGGACTCATTTTTGTATTTTACGGTGGAAACACCGACGGTCAGTACACCGTGAACACCCATGGCGGCAAAAGCGTTCATGGAGAGGTTCATCAGCAACTGGTGAAATTGAACCGGGTCCAAGAGGACGGCAGGCAGGCTGTCCTGAGCCACAACTTTCAATTCAATGGTGGCGGGCAACATGGATTTAAGCATCTTCAGTGTCTGGCGAATGAGTTCACGAAGGTGGAGGGGTTTGGGATCGCTCTTGCCGCCCCGGCTGAAGACAAGCATCTGGGCAACCAGTTCACGGGCACGGTCTCCGGCCTGGTATACTTCGCGAAGGTAACGGGCCAGTTTGCTATCAGGATCCTGGCCGTAGATTTCGATTGCCATATCCGTGTATCCCAGGATACAGGCCAGGATATTATTGAAATCGTGAGCAATTCCACCGGTCAGTTGGCCGATTGCCTCCATTTTCTGGACTTGCCGTAACTGAGATTCCAGGTGGATTCGCTCTTCTTCCGCCTCCTTGCTTTCGGTAATATCCTCTGCAATGCCGGCAATGCGATAAACCTTTCCGGTATCATCGCTAATGGGAAAACCCCGATCGCGAATCCAACGACTGCTTCCATCCGGACGTGTGATCCGATAGGTTTCGTCATAATCACCACTGGCGGCTTTGGTATTAAAAGCCCTTGCAACCCGATCTTGATCCTCGAGGCAAACGGCATCAGGCCAGACAGAACTCTCGCTGTATTGGGTTTCGGCGGGCAGACCCCATATATTTTCGAAGGCGGGACTCACATAATAAATCCCTTGATCCTCCCAATTGTACAACCAGAAGACTTCGTTGATGTGTTCGGTCAACTGACCGAATAATTCTTCTGTTTCACGCAACTCCTTTTCCGCCCGTTTATGTCTGGTTTCCGCTCGCCAACGTTTTGAGACATCCCGGCCAATAGAATGGAATTCGGTCAGTTGGCCTTGGGCATCGAAAAAGGCGCGGTCGGTCCAGGTGTATCGACTTGCCACGCCGTCATTGCGAATGACCTGGTGCTCCACGGTCTTTTTATGGTTGCCGGGTGAAAAACCTTCCAGGAAAATACGGGCCTGTTTACGGGTCGGTTCCGGAAATAATTGGAGAAAATTGATACCGATCAGCTCATTGGGCGTCTTTCCCCAGTATTGGGCATAGGCTTCGTTCACGAAGGTCAAGGTGCCGTCCGGTTTGAAGCGGCTGATCATGACATTCTGGTCTTCCATGACGGCGCGATAGTGAAAGTCGTCGCCCCTCAATTTCTCCTCACTTCTTTTTAGCTCGGAAATATCTTCATGGATCAAGAGGAGCCGGGACGGGCTCTCGTTTCCGCAACGATCAAGGTTGATCCTGAACCATCGTGCCTGGGTTCCTTCCTGCTTGATGTATTCCATGAAATTGGGATTTTTTTTTCCGGCAACCCCATCTCGAATGCTGAGACTCAGGCGTCTGGTCTCTTCACTTTCCGAGGCGAAACGGCATACCTCAGCGTAAGATGCACCCAAAATATCCCGGAGACCTTCCTTGGCAGCAAAAACCCGCCAGGTCCGGTTAACCGCAACCATGCCACCTCGATCATCGAGGAGTACAGCATTAAAGGGCAAAGCATCCAACACGGTTTGCAGAGAGCTGGGAACAGGGGGGCTCCCGTCCCAGGAAGCCATTACAGCTTTCCAATCCCGGTGGGCTTTGCGAACGATCCAGGGGAGGCGGGTCGCGGTTTCTTCAGTTAGGACATAGAAGTCCAAGGCGCCCATCTCCAGAGCCTGGAAAGCAAGTTCCTCGTCCCAATTACCATGAACGATCAGGAACGGGATTTTGGTTTCTGCCTCGAGAAATCCGGTTTCTTTCGCCCGTTCCCATGTGATCAGGACCAAATGGGGAACCCAATCCGATAGTAAATCACAAGCCTTTTTCGGGCGGTGAACTGTTTTGAGCTCGAACTCATCTCTTCTCTTGGAAAAAACGCTCCGAACCGCTTTCAGTTTAATACCTTCATTGTGAACCAGTAGTACCCGTAAAGTTCCCTTAGTCAAGACAAGCTCCCTTGTGGTCCATGTACTCCTTATCCTGTACTCAGCTGTGCCTGCTTCCGTGATTAACCATTCCCGTCAACACCAGACCGAAATAGTATAGGGAGCCAAACAACGTTGGATGACCGGGCCCTCATGGACAGCATAGCAAAAACCGGGTTTGTTAAGGAAGGGCTTAATTGAACTTCCAGTAATGCTTATTGTGGTGTGGTGGATAAACGGGAACCTATGGGTTGGACCAGACCCCATTTGGAGGTAAACCAGAAATCATTTATCCAAACAGGAATAGCGCCTCAAGGGATGCCAAAAGCACGATCCATTTTAGAGATTTCATGGGGTGAGAGGACCACATCCATGGCTGCGGCGCTGCTCCGAGCACTTTCCGTCCGCCCGGCACCGGGGATGGGCACCATGACAGGAGATTTGGCAAGGAGCCAGGCAAGGGCAACCTGAAAGGAGCTGATTTCGTGATGACCGGCCACTTCGAGAAGTACCGGATCACTGGCTATACGTGTTTTACCGTATCCTCCTCCTACGGGACTGTAGGGGAGAAGAGCCAGGCCCTTTTCTTCACAACAGGCTAAGACCCCATCATGGAAGATCCGAACATCGTAGGGATTACAGCGATTTTGCACACTAACGATATCTACAATTCCGGTTGCTTCCTCGATCTGGGCTCGGCTCACATTGGAAAGGCCCAAGCAGCGTATTTTGCCCTGCTCCTTCAAACGGGCCAGCATCCCCACACTGTCGGCAAAAGGTACCCGGTCATCCGGTGCGTGAAGTTGGTATAAATCGATACAGTCCGTGGCCAGCGCCTTCAAGCTCGCCTCGCACGCCGCACTTAGGTGATCGGGGTGTCCGTTGACTACCCATTCACCACCGGGCCGTTCCAGTCCCCCCTTGGTGGCCACAACGACCGAGTCCTGTCTGTCCAGATGGCTCCGTTCTCTTAACGCCCGGGCAATGAGCCGTTCGTTGTGACCGATATCGTTTTGGTCCAAACAATAAACATCCGCGGTGTCGATCAGGTTGATGCCCCCATCAAGGGCGACATGGATGACCCGGATGGCTTCAGCGGTATCAGGCCGCCCATGAATAGAAAGGGGCATGGCGCCCAGGCCAATGGGCCGAACCGATAAATGGGATGATCCCAGATTACGACGTTCCATCAAATCCTCCTTTTGGGCAACCCTGCCGGCTCTCGCGGGTTTGCTGTATTGAACGCTGGCTTATGGGTCAGGGCAGCACGGCACCCCCTCATTCACCACCGGGCATTCCGTTGCGCAAGGCATCGAGGATTTTGGGAAGAGCCTCCGTGATGCTTTTCGGCTGCGACTGGATGGGAATGGATACGGTCTCTTCGGGAAACATCCATTTAAGGGCTCCCAGGTCGGCACCCTTCAACAGGAGTGGAAGGATGTGATAATTATTTCTTCGTTCTCTTTGAATCTTCAAAGCATATTGGGTTTCATGCTGAACCCACTCGGAATCCAAGGCATCGGGGCTGATGGCAAGGATAAATGCGTGGGCTTTTTCGATGGCTTCCCGCGTCTGGGGCGGCAATGGATCACCGTCACGAATGACTCGGGAATCCGCACGCACGTTCAAACCTTGCGACTTTAGGGCACGAGACAGCTCGGATACGGTTTCTTTATCTTGGATACAGTATGAAATAAAAACCAGGACGTTCATCAATCAACCTTCGCTCAGACCCGCTCGATGGCATTTTACCCTGGACTGTACCAGAACAAAAAGAAATTTGTTTTATTGCTTCGAATCTCTACTTCAGTACCTGGCGGGATGCTCCCAGCCTATCAGGGGGTGCAGGGGATGAAGTGACCAAGGTGGAGGGAAGGCACAAAATGGGGACAAGGCTTTCCCCAGGCGGTTGTTTGTTCACTGGACATTTTGTACAGAAGAATGCCGCCAGGGAAATTCAAAACTTGACACACCCGTGAAGAGAGAAGACGCCAAGACGGCTAGGGTGAGAACAAAGACTAAAAATTGTAGACTTGGTGCTTCCCCTTCCCCTCCCCTCCTGGTGCCTATGTAATATTTTTTGGAATATAAATCTGTTTTAAGTGGCGAATTGGGCCTGTGCCCTGTGAGAACCGGGACGGTCCGGCGATCCATGCCTATTTATCGCATTAACCCACAAGAATACTGGAAACCTGAGTGATCTCAATGCTAAAATAAATTGGAATGATCGGCAGGTGGCTGCCGAAGCGCGAGGTTAACAATGTTTGGACCCATCGGATTTCAAGAAATTGTATTGATCCTGGCTTTGGCTCTTCTGATTTTCGGACCCAAGAAAATACCTGAAATCGCCCGATCTCTTGGAAAAGGTTTTCGGGAATTCAAGCAAAGCACCAGCGGAATCATGGATAGTGTCAACCAGGAGATTCGCCAGCCCGTCCAACCCGCTCAACCTCCGGCACCCAAACAGATTTCTCCACCCCCGTCCGAACCGGTGGCCGAAAAGAAGGAAGAAGTGGAAGAAGTTATCATCAATTTGGAAGAAGAGAAAAAACAATAAATGTCCAATGAACCTAAAGAGATGAGTTTCTTCGAGCATTTGGAGGAGCTGAGAGGCCGGTTTCTAAAAAGTTTGATCATATGGGTCATTGTCTTTATTGTTTGTATCGTATTTATGCGTCAGCTTTTCGATCTCTTGGCAGCGCCTTACCTGGGTATCGTCAACTCGGAAAGGCCGTGGGGCGCCTATGACCCCAAGGAACCCTTCTACGCTCATATAAAAGCTGCTCTCTGGGGCAGCATCATCCTCTCCAGCGGTATTTTCTTCTATCAGGTTTGGGCTTTTGTCGCGCCAGGCCTGGAAAAAAAGGAAAAACGGTTTGCCATACCCTTCATCTTTTTTATGGCCTTCTTCTTCTTGCTGGGGTGTTGGTTCAGCTTTAGTATCGCTTTTCCCATGATGTTGAAGTTCCTTATAAGTTGGAATGTCGATGGAAACGATCTCTATACGCGAAGTTATTACCTCTCCCTCCTGTTCGGGTTCATACTAGCCATGGGAGCTGGCTTCGAAACACCTATGTTTGTATTCCTACTGGCCAAAATCGGCGTAGTCACCCCTAAATTCCTGATCGCCAAATTCAAGCATGCGGTGTTGGTGATTTTTGTTTTCGCGGCCGTGATTACGCCAACCCCCGATTGGGTCACCCAGAGCATTCTAGCCGGCCCCATGCTGGTCCTCTACCTGGTTGGCGTCGGTGCGGCCTGGTTAGTGCAAAGAGGTAAGGACAAAGAGGAGGCTTCTTCCAAGGAAGATGGTCATAATCTTCCGGAAAAAACGTGAATCTCGTGTTCCCAAATGGGTCTGTTTCGGAGTTTCAATTGGATTGGTGGGATCGTGTGTCGGATATACTTCGCAGCCCCTGTTGCGGCGCGTTTCTTTCCCTGGAAAAGCAGCATCTGGAATGCCGGCAATGCCGCCGTTGTTTTCCTCTCACGGATGGAGTCCCCCTCCTGCTCCGGGATTCTCCCAACCGGGACACCGGCGATGGGGATGGGCTGGACAGGGGACCTGACGGAGAATCTAAATGAAAGATATTCTATTCGACCTGATCGACCGATTCCCTAAAATCAAAATTCTGGTGGTGGGTGACTTCATGCTTGACCGCTTCATTTGGGGTGACGTCACGCGTATTTCTCCCGAGGCCCCTGTCCCGGTGGTTCATGTCACCGATGAATCGGTCCACCTGGGGGGCTCAGCCAATGTGGTCTCCAATATTTGTGCCCTGGGTGGCCAGGCCCTACCCGTGGGTTTGGTAGGCCGGGACGAACCCGGGTCCATTCTATTTGCGGAGATGGAAAAGCTTGGTGTGGGAACCCACGGGATGGTGATCGATCCGGGATACCAGACCATCCTGAAAACCAGGATTATCGCCCATAACCAGCAAGTGGTTCGCGTTGACCGGGAAAAGCTCCAACCGTCCCAGGCGAAGAACCTGAATGAAATACAAAAACAAGTCCTTGGATACCTGGGGGAATCCCATGCCTTGATCATCAGCGATTACGGGAAAGGCGTCATTGGGCCTCAACTTTTGGAGAACCTGGCCAACACTTTTCCCGATAAGTTGACTGCCGTCGATCCCAAAGACCCCAATTTCGAACATTACAAAAAATTTCAAGTCATCACCCCCAACCAGGCAGAAGCCGAACGCATGTCGGGTATCACCATTACAGATGAGACGAGCCTGAAAAAAGCCGCCAAAGTCATCTTCGAAAAACTTTCATGCCGCCATCTCCTGATTACCCGTGGTGAGCATGGTATGGCTCTGTTCCAAGGGCCCTCCAATTACACCGCAATCCCCACACGAGCACGGGAGGTCTATGATGTGAGTGGTGCCGGAGATACCGTGATCTCAACCTATACACTAGCTCGTGCCGCGGGGGCTACACCCCACCAGGCCGCACTCCTGGCCAATGCCGCGGGTGGTGTAGTCGTTAGTAAGCTCGGAACAGCTACCTTGACGGTGGAAGAACTCAAAACTGCGGTCGCTTCTTCTCGCTGGAGCCCGACCGGAAACGTTAATTTTTAAAAATCGTCCATCGAATCACCAGTTTGTCTCCATCCTCCAGGATGAAGAGATTAACTCTACTTT
>JACLAC010024501.1_pt1 | contig 22472 bp, 15 predicted proteins | sample 8027881 | NCBI WGS metagenome assembly JACLAC01 (sample SAMN15725517, study PRJNA655200) | protist metagenome | isolation source: fluorescence activated cell sorting (FACS) single amplified genomes of... | place: Spain: Blaines Bay Microbial Observatory, Mediterranean Sea | collected 2016-01-19 | reverse complement strand
AATGTTTGTGCTGATTGCCGGTGAACTGGGTATCATGAGCGACGATAACTCAGTGCTCGCGGCGCTAACGCCGATCACGACGGTCGGGGAAATGGGCATGTTTGCCCGGCAGAAGCGTTCTGCTACGGTGACGGCTATCAAGCAGAGCCGGGTATTAGTGGTGGATCGCGCGTCTTTTGAAGTGTTATTACGCGCAGATGACGACATGCGCGTGCGCGTGTACCAAAACGTGATAGAAATACTCTCTGAAAAAATTATGAGCGACAACGTGCGAACGAGAGGCTATCTGAGCAATCGCGTAATGGGAGAAAAAGAAGTGCGCTCCTTGCGTAGAATGCTCAATCTCGCCGTGGCGTCTCTCGCAGAAAAAAGTGGGATAAGCTCAGAAGAAGTATTTGATGATTTGGGCAAGAGGGCCGATGAACTGCCCATGCACATCCTCGTCGTAGATGATGAAGAAGACATCCGGAAGCTCTTAAAAGTGTCGCTTGAAGAATATCGCGTGACAGATGCCAGCGATGGCGAAGAGGCGCTTAACCACATACGGGCGGAGCGTCCCGACCTCATTGTGACCGATATAAAGATGCCGAACATGGACGGGCTCGGTTTAGCGAATCAACTACTTAAAGACTATCCTCACATACCGATTATTGCGCTGTCTGGAAATGTTGAAGAAGATGAAGTGAAAGGGCATAACTTTGTTGGTTTTATGGAAAAGCCGATGCGGATAGACGCTTTTAAGGAAATGATTGAAGCGGCTTTACAGCGCGATTTATAAGAGCTAGTAGCGTCCTCTCATTCGCTCTGTGCAACACATTTGCCTTATCGGCTCATCCCGTCTAACTCAATAGATCTATACAGCACTTTTTGAACTTTTTTCCACTGCCGCAGGGGCACGGATCGTTGCGCCCGACTTTGGCCAGCGTGTGGCGCACTGTTTCCCCTTTAACGCTGCCATCGCTGCGCAGATGCTCCTCATAATACGCGCTAGCCTCAGCCATGTTCTCCGTCCATCCAGCTGCATCCGGCATTTTGCCACTCGTATCCAAGTATTCGAAATAGGCCTCAATTAGCTGAGGGGCGTCGCGGCGTACGGAATCGGGTAGGTCGAGAGCAGCGATGTTCTTGAGAAGTAGACGCCCAACATCTTCTGCCGATAGCTCGTCTTGTGGCCAAGACTGGAGACCGTATTCGAGAATGACTTCGGCGTGTTTCTTCAGGTGAGTAGGTAAGAAGGTGAAATACTCGTACGAGGCGTACTCGCTAATATGATCTCTTGGAGAAGTAGACATAGATCCTCATGGGAGAAAAGACGTCTATAAGCAAACAGTTGGCGAAGTGTTGAGAATGTAGCAATCCGCTGCTAGGGTTGCCGCTGTAGTCGATACAAAAACAAATCCCCCGCCGGCAAGAGGCCAGCGGGGGATTTGCAGTGCGTTGGAACGCAGTTTATCCAGCCATGTCCTTGAGCTTCTTGAGCGCGAGGGCCTTGACCTGCACGCTGGCCGGCTTGGCGGCAACGTCCATGGTTGTGCCCGGATTGAACGGATTGGGCACGCCTTTCTGGGCTTTGCGGGCCGGCTTCTTGACCGTCTTGATCTTCAGGAGGCCCGGCAGTGTAAACTGGCCTACGGCACCCTTCTTAATATGACGCTCAACCTGAACGGCCAACTCGTCCAGCACGGAGGCGACGTCTTTTTTCGCCAAACCCGTATTCTCTGCGAGTTCGTTGAGTAACTGCGTTTTGGTCATGGCTGCTTTTAAAGCCGTGGTCTTCTTTGCCATTGTATTACCTCCCCAGGTATACGTGGTTGATAGCTGAAAATCTAGCCGGATATTGCATCCAATGCAAGGATTATATGCCTATTTATAGGGCTTTTTACGGTTTTTTTCATGAAAAAAGCGAAAAAAGCTGTTTTTTTAGGAGTTTTTTAACGGTGAGACTTGGTCAACTGCCGCAAAACGAGCGTTATAAGTTAATTTCTCGAGTGCGTTCTGAGCTTACCTTTATGTTGTACATAGGGGTAGAAGGCCTGTAGGTAAGAGCGTTATTGAGGACCGTGAAGCGCTTCTTAACGCTGCGGGTGTAGTGTTTTTGTCCTTGATTCGTTTGCGTAGAACTTTCGCATTGTCGTGCGTATAGTATACGCGCCGCATGGAGCGGTGTAGAAAATACAGGAGGAGATACATGGGTGCTGAAGCCAACGCAAAAGCATTGGGTATTGAGTTTACCGATGATGCAGAAAAGGCCTACTTGAATATGGTTGCACGCGTGGGAAAGACGCTGCTGACTTCGGGGCATGTATCGGAGATCAAGGGTAAGCTGGGCGCTGATTTAGACGTTGAGCAGGGCTACGCGGCTGCGCGCGAGTGTGGTGTTTCGATTCTCCAATCCGTGCACCAAGAAGTGGGAACATTGGATGGACTGCGCGTTGTTAAGCTGTTGGGAATGGTGAACTCGGCGCTCGACTTCACCGATCAACACCTCGTCGTCAACGGCATTTCCGACCTATACCACGAAATATTTGGCAAGGATGGCGACGGCTTTCACGCGCGCAGCGCGGTGGGCTTTGCGCAACTGCCAACGGGCGTGGCGGTTGAGGTAGAAGCCATATTTGAGTTGCCCTAGCGCATGTAGCAAGAAAAATGCGTAACTCGCTGAACTAGATTTGTGCGGATCGCGCGGCACAAACGCACTGCCTGCCTTCACTGGTTGGATCGATTGTGTCGCGCGGTCGGTCGCTAGAGAAGATGGTTGCCAAAACTGTAATGGCTGAGAAGAACGTCGGATATATGCGTATGCCATACACTCGTCTCTTACCTGTATTCTTGTCTCTCCTGTGGGTCAACTGCGTCGTTGCGCAGTTGGCATACCCCGCGCGCGATGATTCGGAATTTATGGCTAACGTCCTCACGCGTTTGGCTAAGCGCGCTGATCCGCTGGCCAATATCTATCTGAACAAACAGCGTGCTGAGGGAATGAGCTCAATCATGGATCAGCCGATGAGTATGGGAAAGCGGATCAATATGGGCGTGCGGATTGCTCAAGAGCGCATACGGGCAGGAGATACTAGAGCCGGCATCGCAGATCTGGAGCGCATCCTAGCGATAGTGGAAGCTGGACAGGTGCCTGCGACGGACGGCTTTATTTTTATGTTACACGATCAGCTCGGCATTGCTTGGCTGCGCCTAGGCGAACAGGAAAACTGTCTTGAGAACCACACTACGGATTCGTGCTTACTGCCCATTCAGGGGAATGGCGTTCACACGCTAGAGGAAGGTTCGCGTCGCGCGATCGAACACTATGAAATTAATTTGAAAAAACGCCCGGATCACTTGGGCACTCGCTGGTTGCTCAACCTTGCGTATATGACGCTGGGAGAACACCCTGACGGCGTTCCAGCGCAGTGGCGTCTTCCAGCCGAGATCTTTGATGGAGATGAAGGAATCGAGCGCTTTGAGGATGTGGCCGCGTCTGTTGGGGTCGCCGCTGTCGGGCTAGCCGGCGGCAGTGCCGTGGAAGATTTCAACGGCGACGGATTAATGGACATCGTCGTTTCCTCGTGGGGTCTGTTTGACCCTCTACGTTACTTTCACAACGAGGGAGACGGTACGTTCAGCGAGCAGACCGAGCAGGCCGGTCTCAGCGGGCAAATTGGCGGTTTAAACCTCGAGCAGGCGGATTACGACAACGACGGCGATATCGATCTGCTCGTCCTTCGTGGTGCCTGGATGGGAGAAGAAGGGCGCATTCCCAATTCTCTGCTGCGCAACGAGGGCGACGGCACGTTTGCCGACGTGACGCGTCAGTCGGGTCTATTCACCGGTCATCCGTCTAATTCTGCGGCCTTTGCTGACTACGATAACGACGGCTGGTTGGACCTGTTTGTCGGTAATGAATCTGGGAGACAGCCGCATCCTTGTCAGCTATTTCGCAATCGCGGCAATGGCACCTTTGTTGATGTGGCTCCATCTCTGGGTCTGGATCACGTCGGATTTGTCAAAGGCGTCACGTGGGGAGACGTGGATAACGATGGATTAATCGATCTCTATGTGTCCCAGTTCTATCAGGACAACGTGCTCTATCAAAATATGGGTGAGGTGGAGGGCGCGTGGCGCTTTACGCCGTCAACTCCCATGCCAGGGCCCGATCAGAGCTTTCCCACGTGGTTTTGGGATTACGATAACGACGGCTGGCTCGATCTGTTTGTCGGCGGTTATAATATGGATGAGTTGGGCGATATGGCACGCGCCTATTTAGGCGAAGCGTTTGAAGCCGATCACGCGCGTATGTACCGGAATCTCGGGGAAGGTCGTTTTAAAGAGGTCACAGATACAATTGGTCAGGTCGATCGCATCATCTTAGCGATGGGAGCTAATTACGGCGATATCGACAGCGATGGTTTTCCCGATTGTTATGTCGGGACCGGTATCCCAGATCTGCGTTCGCTCACGCCCAACCGCATGCTGCGCAACGCAGGAGGCACGCGCTTTGTCGACGTAACGACGGCGGGAGGCTTTGGGAATGTTCAGAAGGGGCACGCCGTTTCTTTTGCCGACTTTGACAACGATGGAGACCAGGATGTGTTTGAAGTGATGGGCGGTGCCTACGAAGGTGACCTGTATCAGAATGTTCTCTACGAGAACCCGGGTAATGGAAATCGCTGGCTGCGCCTCTATCCGGAGGGCGTGCAGTCAAACCGCGGGGCCGTTGGGGGGCGCGTGCGCGTGCGGGTTCTCGACGAGGATGGTACGACCCGCGACGTCCATCATTTGATTGGCAGCGGAGGCAGTTTTGGCGCCAATCCGCTGTCGCCACAGCTGGGTTTGGGACGAGCTACAGAACTTGAATTTGTCGAGATCACGTGGCCGGCCACGCAGGAAGTGCAGCGCTGGCGGGGCTTGGCTTTTAACCGGGCCTATCGGCTACGTGAAGGAGAGGCTCTAGCCTCTGAAGTCGAGTTGCCCCGTATGCGTTTCCGTCGTGCCGATCACGCAGAGCATGCGCACTGAGGTGCGGATCGCTAACGGGCGGGGTCTTTTTTGCGAAACAAGAAAGAGATAAGGCGCGGGATTTCCCGGTTCGTCTGATCGTCAAACCACTCCCTCGTCTCAAGCAGTTCGAAGCCGTTGGCATGGCCAGAGTCGATGTAATCGGTTAGATGGTGCGTCAATACTTCAATATTCACTGTTTCGTCTTCCAAGTTGAAGCGCGCACCGCTGCCGCCGTACTGCTTATAGGGGTGCAATTCGCTTATAAAAAACAGCCCGTTCTGGGTTAAAGTCCGGCTGGTTTGCTTGAAAATGTGATCGAGATCTCTAATGTGTTCAAGCGTTAGGCTCGACGTCACCAGATCGGCCCACTGATCGTCTATGTTCCACTTTGATCTTAGGTCCGCTTTTATAAACTGAGCTCGGTTATTCGCCACCTTCTCCTTGGCGATGTCCAACATAGCCTGTGAGAAATCAAGGCCGATAATGCATTCTGCCCTGTTCAGGAGCCACTCTGTATTTTTCCCCGTTCCACATCCCAGTTCCAACACGCGTTTAAACTGATAATTTGATAGCGTTTCTATTGTCGATGTTGCATCTAAGTCACGCGTTCTGTTCCTGTCTGTATCATACCGTGCGGCCCAAGCATCGTATGATTTTTCTATGCTCAATGGTGGAGGTTTCCTGCCTTTACTCTGTTGAATGATAAAAGGTTTCTCCGAGAGAATCGGTGTGCACGGGGAGCGTGTTGAGTGAGCGACCTTAGTGCCTCATATATTAAGGGACTATAGCTCATTTTAATAAGATTAATTTCCCTACTTTAAAGCCGCGGTCGCTCTTCAGGCGATAGAGATATACCCCACTCGCCAAGTCTTGGTCTGCTCGTACGTCCCAGCGGACTTCGTGCGGGCCTGCCGTGCGCCATCCATCGACCAACACGGCCACTCGCTGTCCCAACAGGTCGTATACGGCTAGCTCTACTCTCTCGTCTTGGCTTAGTGCAAAGGGGATGACCACCTGGCCGTTAAAGGGGTTGGGGTAGCTCTGGCCCAGTGTGAATTGGCTTGGCGCTCTGCTGCTCTCTCCTAGCACGGCCGTTCCTTCTGGACGCTGCACGTGGCTTACCAACTCCAGATCGTCGAGCCGGAATTCGCCCTCTACCTGTCCCATGAAACGGATCGAACCGATCGTGTCATCCTCTAAGCCGAACGCCTCCAGTGGAATCTCGACGGTCTGGACGGCGCGTTCCTTCGGATCGAGCCATCCATCCGCGACTAGATCTACTGCGTTGTTCTGCTCTAAGAAGCGCTCTCGTTGTAATGTGAGCTGTAACCCCGGTAATAATACGGCGCTTAGCGCTTCCTGGACCCCACCAAATTGGGTGGGGTCGATTTGGAGGGTGAAGCGCAGACCTCGGTATTCGTTGGCTGCTATCGGCTCAGGTGCATGGAACGTTAGACGCCACCCTCCCGGCGGGGGAGAGTCGATGCGGACGGGCAGGGCTTCATCCTCGCTAAAAATAGCATCGATGCTGCCGGGTGTTTGAAGGGAGACGCCTCCCCTTTCACTCACCGTCCAGCCGTCAGCCACGACCAAGTTCTCGCCGCGCACGACGCGGATTGCCTGGCTGAAGCGCAGTATTTCTAGTCCCGCTTCGGTCTGTTGCTCGAGCAGAACGCGAATCGACCGCGTGCCGACTTCGGTGCCGGTGGGTAACGTTACATCAAGGGAAAACGTGCCGTCGCCTTCATTGCGTAGGGGATGGCGCGCATCCCCACCCAACGCGCTGAGATCAGCCGTGGCTACGACCGGACCGCCCTGTGGATCGAACTGGGTGACGTAGACGGTGGCTGTCAGGTGTACGCGCCCAGCCGTAAAGGCATTGTCGGGGATGCGTGATTCCCAGGTCCCCTTGAGTGCACTAGGGGCGATTTTGACGATGAGGTGGTTGGTCCAGTCGCTGCTGATATAAATATGACCTCGGCGGTCTTCGGCTATACCCGTAGGTTCTCCCCAAGCGCTGCTCCCATTGAACTCGTCTGGCTGGAAGCCCGTGATAAAGTCGGCTACGCGTGGATTGGAGCCGTCGGATTCGGAAAAAAGCGCCACGACTTTATGACCGGCTACCGGTGCCAAGCGGCCGGCGCGCAGCGCGATTAAAGCGGCGTGTTTAAAGCGCGGCTGCAGTGCGTCTCCTCGATAGAAATGAATGGCCATGGGGGCGGTGTGGGCCGGCAGCAGGCCTACCGGTGGATACATGCTGGCCACATCGGCTGAATCCTGCGCAGTGCGGGCAAGGCTACTGCGGGGATAGAAGGTGTCATAGTCTACCCAGACGCCATATCCATAGGCTATCGGCCAACCGTGAAAGCTGCCTTCGCGCACGATGTGCACGCTCTCGGGCGGCAGCATCGAGCCCATCTTGTCCAGGCCGTTATCGGTGACCCATATTTCGTTGGTCTGTGGATGGATGCCCATACCTACCGCGTTGCGAAGACCGCGGGCAAAAACGCGCCTGCCCGTACCGTCGGCATTGAATTCGAGGATGGTGGCGCGCTCGGGGTCGCTCTCGCGACAGTGGTCACATGAGGATCCGACCGAGACGTAAAGCTTGTCGTTGATCTCGTCGAACTGAATAGTCTTAGTGCGGTGATGGTCTCCGTAGGCTAACTCGGCTATCGGTGGCAGCTCTTGCTCGTATATACCGTCGCCATCGCCGTCGCGGTAGCGTCGGACGGCGTGGCGGTCACCGACGTAGAGATCGCCCTTGTAAAAGGCCAGGCTCGTGGCCCACCATAGGTTGTCTACAACGACCAGAGCGGTATCGGCGACGCCGTCTCCATCTCTGTCGGGCAGAGCGAGAATCTGTCCTCGCATGATCTCTGATGCGGGAATGATATCTTCGTCGTGTGGGGGGCTAAACTCGCGCGTGCCGTCCACCTTCATATTGGCTACGTGCAGCACGCCGTCCGGGCTGAAGGCCATAAAGCGCGGTCCTGCCAAGCCGGCCGCGAAGATGCGTGCACTCATGCCGGGCGGCACGTTCAAGGTCAAATTGTCTGGTACTTGACCTCGGTACTTGGGCGGCACCAAGACGCTCACGTTCTCAAGTCCCAAGTGCTCGCGTGGCGTCATTTGGAGGGTCCCGCGCGGATAGGCCGGTGCGTCGACGGGCTTGGGGCCGGGCACCATGACCATGGTGCCGAATTGCCAAAGCCGGATGCGGGCATCGCGCTCGCCTGCCCACCAGTCCTCGTGGTGGAGAAAGGCTCCGACGCCCTCTTCGTCGAGGTCGGCGACCGTAATATTGAGTCCCATGGGCACCTCGCCCATATCCGGGTTCCAGAACTGGCCGGGGAGAACTTCGAGGCAGGGGTCGGCGTTTACCCGCCATTCGATGACATAGCCGCTGCCCTCAGTCGCCTTGTCCTTCTGACGGACGACCGCCTCCATATCTCCGCTGCGCGTCCAGCGCTCATAATTTTCCATGGCGATATCGCTGCTGCGCGGCTCGCCTAACATGAGTCCGCCGACGCCGAGTCCGCCCAACTGCGATTTGTGGTTGCTGGCTACCATCATAAAGCTAGCGCCGGTGCCCGCGGCAATTTCGTTGGTTTCGGGCGTCCATGTGTAACGTGCGTTGACCAATAACTCGACTCCATCGCCATACCAAGGGAAGCCCTCACGGGTGAGGGCATGTGCGTTGGCATTGTTCTCGGGTAAGTAGCGAGGCGTATCGAATCCGTAGAGCACGTCGTCGGTGACGTCCCAGGCGACGTAGAGCGCCTTTCCGTCGTGTTTGATCCAGACCTTAGCGTACAGGTCTTCGCGGTGCTGTACTTCGAGGAATTGGGGAGTCCAGGCGCTGAAGTCGTCTAGCTGCGCGGCATCGTCGTATTCGCCCGGCCCGATGACGCCGTCGAGTTGAGGCGTGCTGCCTTGGTAGACGCGAATTTCTTTGGGCCAGGCACCGGCGTAGACGCGTTCGGTGCAGCAGGCTAAAAGTATCCCTATCGCAAAAATTGTCAGGGGGTGAAAATAATCCGGGTGCTTTGTGAGAATAGAGATGATGGGGATCCTTTCGTCGGTTAAGTGCGCAGCACAAGCTCGTTTTATACTGTGTAACATACGAAAGAAACAACTCAACATAAGTCGATAGGAAAAAAATTAGGTCGGGTCGGTGATACACAGTATTATTGAGCGCTTGTACGCCATTTTACTAGATCAACGCTCAAATTCCAATTGACGTCGTATGAAAATGATGAAGGAGAATGGGACATGAATGTCGGTGTTGCCGGCTTGCGTTTTGGCCTGTCATGGGCACAGGTGTTTAACGCATATGACGAGACTAATTTGATTGCTATCTGTGATTCAGACCCCGAAAAAATCGGTGAGGCGCGTGCGCAGCTGGGCGTAGAATCGTGCTGTGAATCTTTTAATGAACTTCTGGAAGACGAGCGGATTGAGGCCATCGCTCTGTTTACCCCCGCACCGCTTCATGCGGAACAATCGATCAAAGCGATCGGAGCGGGGAAGCATGTGCTGTGCGCTGTGCCTGCGGTTATGGACATGGAAGAGGCTCGGTCTCTGGTTAGAGTAGCTTCGCAGAGCGATCGCACGTATATGATGGCCGAGAACTGGATTTATGAACCTACCGTTGTGCGTGCTCATGAGCTATATGGGGACGGAGCTCTGGGGGATATCTATTACGCAGAGGCCGAGTATTACCATGGTCTGCAAGCGCTCAGACGGCATCCCGATGGTAGCCCTACGTGGCGCAATAGCCTGCAGCCTTTGCTCTATCCGACGCATGGAACGTCCCCCTATCTCTATCTGACGGGGGATCGTTTTACCGAGGTGATGGGGTTTACAGCTTCGGGACGTGCAGAGCGCATGGATGGATACGAGGCGGATTGGATTCAGACCGCGATGTTTCGCACCGAGAACGGTGGATTGTTTCGGCTGAGCAATTCGTTCAAAAACGTGCACAGCCCGAGTCATTTTCTGAGCTTTCACGGCGATGAGGGCTCTTTTGAGACGGGTCGATTCGGCGAAGCACGCACCGTATGTAACTATTCGCAGGGGGGGGACAAGCAGCTGATTCACGCAGTATGTAAACACCCTGATCTGTCAGACTTTGATGAGCGTTTAGGACGTGGACACGGTAAGACGACCATTCAGATTGTCATGAATTTTGTGGAAGCGATTCAAAAGGGCATCCAGCCATCTGTAGATTTGATGTCGGCGTTGGACATGACTTTGCCCGGTATTGCGGGGTTGCAGTCGGTGGCTTCGGGTACCTGGGAGTCCGTGCCCGATCCGAGGACCTGGGTGTGACTTTCGCCACAACCGCCCAAGGCATTCGCTCGTAGCGGATTCAATATAAACTTGAGATATTTCCCGCCTGATTAACGATTGGACGATAAGTATGAAGGCACGTTGGATAACCGGTCTGTCCCTCATGATGTGTATGCTGCTTATATCAGGTGCTGAATCTGAGGAAGGAAGTTCAACTCACGGCCTTGTGGGACTTCGCCCCTTGCCCCGGACGGCAGAGATGGATCACGGCCACAATCATGGAGGATCTTGGGCAGGCACCCCCACTTTTGATGAACAGAAAGGCCATTATCCCTTCGTCGCCGATCACCTGGACGTTGTTAAGGGATGGTTGGACGGAGATTTTAAAACCAAGCGGGTCTTTTTTGAACACTACTGGGGACTGAGTGAGGCTCGTGATGATCTCGATCCGGAAAAGAACCTACTCATCAAAATAATCCGCGAGTGGGAATCGAAAGGGGCCGTTGTCGAACATATCCTCATTTGCCGCGAGTACGACCTTGCGATTAATCGGGGCCACAAGGACGCAAAGCCCGGTCCGTTTGAGGAAGATACGCGGATCCTTTACGAGAGAGACATCGATGATATACGAACTCTGTTTAAGAGGGCACACGAACAGAATATCCTAAAGTTTGATAATTATAAACTGATCCAGATGGTCCAAGAACCCTCATTCTTCGCCACCGACCCACGCTTCCAGCCGATTATGGACAAGGTGGAAGGAATCGCCTACGAATCCCACCAATTCAACCGCCACTGGCCGCTGGAAAGGGGATGGGGAAAGCCCGAGAGCGTCATCAAGGGGGCGAAGTGGACGCTCGATCAGAACAAGGAGTACATCTTCTACTACGGCCCCATACGCTGGAAAGGGGCGGTCTACTACGAGTTTATGGAAAGGGACTGGCTTCAGAAATTCTGGGAGGCTGGACTGCCAAAACACCACCACAGGATGCACTATTATCTCAATACGTTCCCTCACGCAGATGGTCGTGGTCGCCCCGTCGGCCCGGAAACGGATCCACACTCGGTCTTGGGCTTCACCAAGTGGCTTCTTGAGCAAATAAAGATGATTCCTCAAGAAGGAAATATAGAGGGTGTGAAAGACGGTGAATGGAGGCGCAAGAATGAACACAGGAAACAGCATGAGTGAATCGAATAGCCTGAATCGCCGCGATGCACTTAAAGGGATGGCAGCAGTCAGCTTAGGGATTGCAACGGGCGCGTACGGGGCGCAGGAAGAGCCTGCTCCCTCACCGCGTTCAAGTTCATATAGGCGGGATCTGATCCTGCGTGAAAACGCCAAGCCCGGCACGCGGGACTGGCAGCTCACCAAGACACGGCAGCTCCCGGGGAAAATCAATCCCCACTTGGCCAACGGGCGCTGCCCGTGGATTGAAGGGTATTGTTCGGCCAACAGCATTCGAGCCGGCGAGAAGCTGCAGATTATGGTGAGCACGGCTCCAGCATCCGCGTTCAGGTTGGAGATCTTTCGGACCGGCTATTACAATGGAGACGGGGGCCGGCTGGTCAAACGCTTTGACTCGCTACAAGGAGTTCCTCAGCCGGACCCGCCCATCGGCGAAAACTACCTGCGCGAATGCAAGTGGGAGCCCTCGGTGGAATTCGAGATTCCCGCCGATTGGCTGAGCGGCGTCTATCTGGGGAAACTGACGGAAGAGACCAGCGGAATTCAGAGCTATGTCGTCTTTATCGTCCGCGATGATCGCCCCTGCGATCTGCTCTTTCAATGCAGTGACCTGACCTGGGCCGCCTACAACCGCTGGCCGGCCGATTTCTCTATCTATACAACACATGAGGGGTATTCCAGCACCGGCGTGCCCAGCGGTACCGTGGGCTTCGATCGACCCTACGGCTTGTTTACCCACCCCGTCAACAAACACAAGACCTCCGGTGGCTCCGGGGAATTTTTGCCCTGGGAATTCCCCTTGTCCTTTTGGCTGGAGCAGCACGGGTACGATGTTTCCTATATCTCCAATATCGACACGCACGCCGATCCAACGGGCTTGCTGCGCGCTAAGGGATTCATCTCGGTGGGGCATGACGAATATTGGTCAGTGGACATGTACGACAACGTGATTAAAGCCCGCGACGAAGGCGTCAGCCTGGCGTTTCTGAGTGCCAATTCCGTTTTCTGCGCCGTACCGCTGCTGCCTTCCGGGAAAGGTACGCCAAACCGCGCTCTGCGGCGTGAAGGCTGGTTCATGCCCTACGAAGAAGGACGCGAACCGCCCAAAAGCGTAATCAATGAAGAAGGGTTTACTCCCAATATGGGCCCCGATAGCGCCCAATTGATGGGGGCGCGGGTGACTGCCCCATACATGGGATCTGGCGATTGGACATGCGCCATGCCAGAGCATTGGCTCTTTGAGGGGACCGGGATGAAGAAGGGAGATTCGGTTGAGGGCCTCGTTGGCTGGGAGTGGCACGGCGCCCCTGCGATGGACCTGCCCGGAATGCATGTCGTTGCTGAAGGCGAGACGTTGCTGAACGGCAAGAATCCGGGCCATTACACCGCCACGATCTACGATGGGCCCAAAGGCAACGTCGTCTTTAATGCCGCCACGATTTGGTGGGCCAACGGGTTGTCCAGCCCTCCAGGCCACAAGAACCCATCGAGGCATGGGGTAACGCAACAGGGCCCAGACGAGCGCGTCCAGCAAATCACGCACAACCTGTTTCAACGCTTTATTGCTTCCGGCGGGTGAAAAACAATGCTATCTCTGGACAGCATCCGGAGATTAGCGCAAAGATCAAACAGATTCTGGAAATGGCCTACGAAGTTCCAAGGCGCTTACCTTAGGACCGCCGCACAGGCAGAACTCAAGTCGGTTTATATGCTCAGGTCTAACGTTGGCCGACTCGTCGAGGCCGGTCGGTATTGGGTCAAACGACTCGGACAAAATGGTTGGGGTGTGGAAAAGAACGTTCAAACAACCGAATCGATTGCAGGATACGTAAGATGCTAGACAGCGATAAGCCCAACGTAGTGTATATCCTGACGGACCAGTGGCGGGCCAAGGCGACGGGATATAACGGCGATCCCAACGCGAATACCCCTCATATCGACCAACTCGCCAAAGAATCGGTCGATTTTGCCAATGCGATCGGCACATCGCCCGTCTGTACGCCCGCTCGGGCCTGCCTTCTGACGGGGTGTTTTCCGACGACGACGGGCATGTTCATGAACGACGTGCCGCTGTCGCCGGACGCAGAGAGTATCGGCAAGGCGTTTAAGGCGGGGGGCTACGATACGGGCTATATCGGAAAGTGGCACGTAGATGGGCACGGTCGCTCGGCGTTTATCCCCCCAGAACGACGCCAGGGATTTGCTTATTGGAAAGTGCTAGAATGCACGCATGATTATCAGCATTCCCGCTATTACGACAACGACGACACGCACATAAAAACGTGGTCGGGATACGATGCATTTGCCCAAACGCAGGACGCGATTGAGTATGTTGGGGCGCATCGGGACCAACCGTTTTTTCTCGTGCTCTCGCTCGGACCGCCGCATTTCCCGCACGACAACGCGCCCGCAGAGTTTCAAGCCAATATCCGGCCCGAGTCGGTCGTGTTCTCACCCAATGTGAGGTTTGATAGCGCAGAGGAAGAAGCTTTTACGCGCAAAGAGGCCGCGGGATATTATGCACATATTGCTGCGTTGGATACGTGTGTGGGTGCGATGACGACCGCATTGGCTGAATTGGGTTTAGCGGAGAATACGATCCTCGTCTTTGCGTCAGACCATGGCGAGATGATGGGTTCACATGGCAAACGGCCGTACATGAAGCAGGTTTTTTGGGATGAATCGTGCCGCGTGCCGTATTTGCTGCGTTACCCGCCGCTGACGGCCAATTGCACAGAGCGCAAGAGAATGACGCCGTTGGGTACGGTCGACATTATGCCGACGCTGTTGAGTTTGTGTGGCCTAGGGATCCCCGAAGCGGTAGAAGGCGAAGATCTGTCGACCTGCGTGCGCGACGGAGTTGAACTGGAAGGGCATGCGGCCCTGTATATGAGCGTGGCGCCTTTTAGCGGGAAGAATTTCCTCGAGTCGGCCTATCGCGCCGTGCGCACCCACCGATATACCTTCGTGCAAACGGTGGACGGCCAATTTTATCTTTTTGACGACGTGGCGGATCCCTATCAATTACATAATCTGGCACATGATCCAGATGCGGTAGAGATTCGAAGCCAACTTGAAGCGGAACTGGCCGAGCGGCTAAAGAAGGTCGACGATCCGTTTAGAGAGAAAGCGTATTACCTAGAAAAATGGGGCTATGAAACGGGCGCGTATGGCGATGTGCCGTACGCGCAGTAGAGACCCATTCGCCGCTCGCGTCTCAGATTCCAACAATCATATTTCTCTCAGGAGTACTTTACAATGAATGTCGTGATCCTTCTCAACGATCAGCACGCTCATCAAGTACTCGGGTGTGCCGGCTTTCCGCACCTGCAGACGCCCGCTGCCGATGCGTTGGCCGCCGACGGTCTTCGTTTTGAGCAGGCCGTTTGTGCGGTCACTCCGTGCTTGCCCAGTCGCCACGCCATCAGTCACGGGCTGTATGCCTTTCAAACGGGTATCTACACCAACGGTCACTGCATGCCGCTGGATGTGATTCCTTCCCTGACCATAGCGCGCGCCTTCAGGGACGCTGGACATCGCACGGCCGCCATCGGGAAGATGCACTGGTTTCCGTACCATGCGCCGGTGCCGCGCGGGCGCTACTTCGGCTACGACTATCGCGCCGCTCATTTCAACGAGACCGGTGACGTGGTCGACACGCACTTTGTTAAGGAACATCCCGATCTAGTCCGGCAAGCGAGCGCCGTGCGTGCGGCGCACGGCGTCGGGGTCGGCGGTGACGACTGTGCGGCAGCCTTCAAGGGGTTTGCATTGCCGCTGACTTTGAGTCAGACGAGAGATGGATGGCTCGGTGAGCAGGCGGCCAATTGGGTGCGCGAACAAGCCGGAAATCGATTTTTCTTGATGAACAGCTTTCCCGGTCCGCATGCCCCTCATGCGGTGCCGTCTGACTACGCGGATCTCTATGACCCGATATCTGTCGAGTTGCCGCCCGAACCGCCTGCGGGCCTTGCCGATGAGGGAGCTTACGCACAATACTAAGGGCTTTCTCGTGACGAACTGCGCGTCGCGATCGCCAACTACATGGGGTATGTCACCGCCGTCGATGCCTGTCACGAGCGCGTGATTCAAGCGCTCAAGGACGAGGGCGTATACGATGAGACGCTGATCGTGATGATGTCCGATCACGGCGAACTTCTCGGTGCACGCGGCCCGGCGGCGTTCAGTAAGTATAACCTCTACGATCCCTCGATTCGGGTGCCTTTAATCGTCAAGCCGCCCAAGGGCTATGAAGGGGGGCGACTAGCGACGCGTTGGTGAGCCTTGTGGACCTGCTTCCCACGCTGCTGGACTTTGCCGGATTAGAGGGCGGCCATAGCTTGCCGGGTATCAGCCTGAAGCCGCTGTTTGAAGGGAAATCGTTGGCGCGCCAACGGCGCGCGACGCTGACGGAGTTTCTGTGGAAGGGCTCGGTCCATACTGCGATCCGTTCCCGAGACTGGAAGCTAGTTAATGGGCCGCACGGTCGGGAACTGTATCACATCGCCGAAGACCCGCACGAATTTAACAACTTGGCTGCAGACGGCCGCGCTGCGCCGCACGCGGCCGAATTAGAAGATGCTTGCCTAGAGGAAATTCGTCTGGCTTCGCAGGGCTACGCGAGCCGCTACACCGAATTTGAGCGGCAGGACTGGAACCCGCTAACGATGTAGCATCGCATTGAGAATGTGTTCCAATGGTTTATCTGGCAATGATAGAAAATATATTTTTCAATGTTCGGACTCGGCTGGTTATATACCCAATAGTGAAATATATTAGGCGTCCTCGAGCCGAAAGAATTTCATAACAGAGGAGACACACCGTGAGCGATCAGCCCTGGGAATCCGACCACTGGTCGGTGAGCCCCCACAACTTTGACCCCAATGTGATCGTTGAGCCCCACCATGTCGAACTCCACGATATTACGATTCGCGACGGCGAAGAGTGCGCTGATCTTGCTTATAATGTCGACGATAAGGTCCGGATCGCCGAGGCGCTGGCTACCGTAGGTGTGCGTCGGACCGAACTTTTTCTAACCGTTCCCGGCTGGCTCGAGGCGGTGCGAGCGATCCTGGCGCGGCAGCTGCCCCTAGATGTGTATGTCGACTGGAATCCAGGTCGCGTCGAGAGGGCCATCGAACTCGGCGTGCGGCACATTATGGTTTGGTATTTAATCGGCGAGCATCAGCAGATCCACTACCTCGGTAAATCTCGCGCCGAGTTAGAGCAGCAGGCGGCGGATCAGATTCAGGCGGCCGTTGCTGCTGGATGTCACGTGAATCTTTTCATGCCGGAATGCTCGCGGACTCCGCTGCAGCACATCCGCAGTGCTGTGGAGATGGCGCGCGATATGGGGGCCTGTGCCGTGACGATGGTGGATAGCTATGGCGTGATGCGCCCCCCGGCGGTCCGTTATGTGGTGGGCAAGATGCGGGAGTGGAGCGGTCTAGATGTCGACGTGCACTGTCACAACGACTTCGGCTTGTCTACGGCTAACGTCTTGGCAGCCTACGACGCAGGGGCCGTTGGGCTGAATGTCTGTGTGAATGGCGTGGGCTACCGCGCTGGCAACGCTCCCCTTGACGAGGTCGCAACGGCGCTCCAAATCCTCTACGGCGTCGACACGGGCGTCGATCTCAAGCAGCTACCCTGGCTTAGCCGGCTCGTGGCCGACATAACGGGAATAGAACCTGGCTACTTCAAGCCGATCGTCGGGGATGGGGCCTTCAGCGTCGAGCGCTGGGGCGGCACGGTGAAGCTCGCTGCCGCGGGGCAGCGCCCGAAGGCCTTCGCTTTCGAACCCGAGGTCGTGGGGCGCACGCCTCGAGTCGTGGTCGGCAAGTGGAGTGATGTGGGAGCCGTGGAGAAGAGCCTCACCGACCTAGGGCTGACCGCCACGCCCGACCAACTGCAGCAGATTTTGGTTATCTGCCAGCAGGCGGGCATCGCGCACCACCGACCGCTGAAGGATGATGAGGTCCTGTCGATCGCGCTGGCCGCCGGCGCCGTTTACGGGGATTCCTAGCCGTGGTCTAGGCGCGACTCTGGCCTGTATTTCTTAGGGAAACGTGTATGAATACCCGCCCCAATATGCTCTTTATCATGACCGACCAGCAGCACGCCACGATGATGAGCTGTGCCGGCAATACGCAGTTACAGACCCCGGCGATGGATCAATTGGCGCACGATGGTATCCGCTTTGAGAACGCCTATTGTACGAATCCCGTGTGCGTTGCTAGTCGCACGAGCATGGCGACCGGAATGATGCCGGGCCGACTGGGTGCGAATGACAATGGACCGGGTATGGAGATTGAAGCGCTGCCCAGAGAAGTCGATCGGTGCTCACTGGGCAAGATGGTCAAGGCGGTTGGCTATGATACGTTTTACGGCGGCAAGGTGCATATGTGCCAAGCGCTGCATCCAGAAGTGGCTGGCTATGACGCGTATTTTCCCGATGATCGAGAGGCGCTGCCGGCCGCCTGCGTGGACTTTATCCGCAAGAAAAGAGATCGACCTTTCTTTGCGGTGGCCTCGTTTATTAACCCCCATGATATCTGCTTTGCACACCGGGCCCATAACGGCATAGATACGCACGGAGTGCTCGAATTATACAGAGAAGCGGCTGCGCTGTCTCTGGATCAATTGCCTCCTCTTCCCGACAACTATGCGATACCGCTGGGTGAACCTTCCGCGGTCGATGCGCATGCCAGCACTAGAGCCATTACGCCTTCTGGCACGATGCGCCGTGAATACGATGAAAGGGATTGGCGGATTAACCGCTGGATATACCATCGACTGACCGAGCAGGTCGATCGGCATATTGGCCTTATTTTGGACGGCCTGAAAGAGGCTGGGCTAGAAAAAGATACCCTCATTCTATTTGTCAGTGATCATGGCAATATGGATGCAAGTCACCGCTTAGCATCAAAGGGATTCTACTATGATGAGTCGGTCCGCGTGCCGCTCATTGTGAAATATGAGGGGGAAATCTCTGGCGGTAGGACAGATCGAAGCCACCTGATCTCAACTGGACTAGATATCCTACCAACGATCTGCGATTACGCTGGCATTGAGAAACAGACGCACCTCTTAGGCGATAGCCTGCGTCTGCTTGCCAATGGAGAGAAAGTCGATCAATGGCGTTCCTATGTGGTTTCGGAGAACCGTTGGTTTCGCATGATTCGGAGTTCAAAATTTAAATACAGCGTGGCTAGTGCAGCAGACGGACAAGAATGTCTGATTGATATGGATAACGACCGGGGCGAGATGCAGAACCTGGTGCGGGATCCTCTATTCCATAATGAGCTGGTTGCGCATCGCAGGCTCCTGGCAGAATGGATTGAGATTTCTGGAGATAAAGAGGGCGCGCACTATACCAGAGATGAGAACACATAATATCGCTTGGCGCGTTTGCCAAAGGACTATGATGAGGGGAAAACTATAGTATGGACAACCTGAATACAGCGTCCACCCAATGGAGAAGGTAGCATGGAGAAGTTAGACGAGTCTAAAGCTGGCCTGAATCGCCGTGATGCGCTCAAAGGCATGACGGCGGTTAGCCTGGCGCTTGCTACGGGTGCATACGGTGTGCCGCAGTCCGCTTCCCCATCCCGTTCGAGTGTATCCACGCGAGATCGGATCCGGCGCGAAAACGCGCAGTCCGGCACGCGCGACTGGCTTCTCACCAACGTCGACGTCGTTATGAACGAACCTGTGGAACTGTGGCGTTCCCCACGCATTGAGGGCTACTGCTCTGCCACGAGCGTGGCTGCGGGCGAAATGCTCAAGATCATGGTGAGCACCAATCCGGTCTCTGAGTTCAGCTTGGAAATCTTCCGCACGGGGTACTACGGCGGAACCGGCGGGCGTTTTATGAAGCGCTTTGAATCTTTACAGGGTAAGACGCAGGCCGATCCGCCCGTCGGCGAAAACCGTCTACGCGAATGCCAGTGGGAACCGTCGGTGGAATTCGAAATTCCCGACGATTGGCTGAGCGGCGTCTATCTGGGCAAACTCACGGCCAAGGAGGGGGGCGTGCAGAGTTACGTCATCTTCGTTGTGCGCGATGACAGGCCCTGCGATTTGCTTTTCCAGTGCAGCGACATGACCTGGGCCTGTTACAATAGCTGGCCTACCAACGAATGGTCTCTCTATCACAACGACGCAAACGGCTACGCGGGACATTTGGGGAGGAAAAAGTGGAGCACGGACGCCAATGATACCGGGTGGGTAAGTTTTGACCGTCCGTACGCCCATTTTTGTCAGGACCATCTCGTCGATAGACCTTCCTCCGTGGGGTCGGGCGAGTTTCTACTTTGGGAGTTCCCCCTGTCCTACTGGATTGAGCAGCAGGGCTACGACGTGTCGTATATATCCAATGTGGATACGCACACGGACGGACTGGGATTGCAGCGCGCGAAAGGTTTTATCTCCGTAGGCCATGACGAGTATTGGACGCGGGAGATGTATGATCACGTCGGTGCGGCCCGGGATGCGGGCGTCAACTTGGCTTTTCTGAGCGGTAATTCAGTTTGGGGCGTGGTGCCCTTGCTGCCCTCCGCTCAAGGGCAAGCCCTTCGGGTCATGCGACGCGAAGACAAGTTCCTTGGTCCAGAACTTAGCGAGATGCTGAACGAGCGACGCGGTGTCGCTGCCAAGTATCCAGCGGGGCCGGACGGGGCGCTGCTTATGGGAGGACGCACCGCCGGGATTGGCGGAGGCGCTTGGACCTGTACCAACACCGGGCATTGGCTGTATGAAGGCACGGGCATGAAGAACGGTGATACGGTCGAAGGTCTGGTGGGATGGGAATGGCACGGCTCTCCTGCACGCGGTTTGCCGGGTCTGGAGGTGGTAGCCGAGGGTCCTATGCTGCCTGAACATCCGTTGTATAGCCCTCATGCGGCAACGATCTACGATGGACCCAAGGGCAACGTCGTCTTTAACGCTGGGACGATCTGGTGGGCGCAAGGGGTGTCGTCGCCTCCCGGTCACGTATTGCCCGGACACCACCATGCCAAACCGCGGGGACCGGATCCACGCGTGCAGCGCATAGTGGCGAATGTATTCAACCGGTTTATCCGCTAATCTCAGGCATATGAATAACGAAAAAATACCGCAGCTGAGAATGATGATTTCAGACGTTTCGCACTGGGCGATGGACTGGGCGTTACCGGTTGGCTATGAAATAGTGACCTACTCCGACGGTCTGGAGGGGGAGTGGCTTACGATCATCAATGCGTCTTTTGATAAGCAATTTACGATCGATGATTGGCAGCGGTTAATACTCGATAGAGAGGGCTATCGCCCGGATCGGGTTTTCTTTGTCAGGGAAAAATCGAGTGGGGCCATATGTGCGACCGCATCGGCCGTCAGAGGAGGCGGAGCAGAACACGGATACCTTCACTTTGTGGGCGTGCGACCCGAATGGTCCGGCCGTAAACTGGGCTTCTACGCTTCCTGCGCAGCCACAGAATCATTCAAGGTCGATCACTGCACCGACGCAGCACTTAACACGGATGCTCATCGTCTGGCCGCACTAAAGACCTACCTGCGGATAGGATATCGGCCAGAGCCCCGGCACGAAGCGCATGCCGCAATATGGGCAAGGGCGCTCGAAGAGATCGGATTTGAGCGCCCGGAAAACTGACCGTGCGTAGCGCGGTTTGTCGCTTGCAACCGTAAGAGCTATGTTCGGATTTTGTGTGGACAGTCGAGATATGCTAGGCAATGGCCGAGAGGAATAGAATATTGATGGGGTTTCGATTCGATTTGATTGCTGCTCTGCTGATGGGGGGAGCGCTCTTATGCTGGGGATGTGGGGAGGATAAGTCCCATAATGCACAGCGCGAAAAAGCCGAGGTTGTCCAACAGATCGCGGCAGATGAGCGTGCCCTTTCCGGTGGAGACATTCCCGTAGAGGCGTGGCCGGAGAGCTGGTTCCAGCCGCCGCGTAGGGCCTCTCAGATCGGCTTGACGGAATTTAAGCAATCGCCCTTACTCGACTCACTCGTTGCTGCGGGCGAACTGCCGCCGGTGGCAGAGCGCCTGCCGGACGATCCCATCGTGGTTTATCCCATAAACGAAATAGGTCGGCACGGCGGCACGGCGCGGCTCTTTTATGCCGGTGAGCAGCTGATCAACGTGCCCGAGGGAGTGCTGCGTCCGGGACCGCAGATGCGGTTGAACCTGCCTAATTTCGCCGATAAGGTGGAATACAGCGACGACGCTAGGTCGCTGCGCGTCTTCCTGAGGCCCGGTCACAAGTGGTCCGACGGTCATCCAATTACGGCGGACGACTATCTGTTCTGGTTTAACAATGTCCTCATGAATAAGGAACTGACGCCCGTGGTCGAAGCCCGATTCAAGGGGGCGCGGATAGAAAAACACGGAGACTTCAGCTTTAGCTATCACTTTCCGCAGTCGATGCCGCTCTTCGTGAATCACCTAGCACACAACAGCTCGCGTCTGGCCATGCCAGCTCACTTTATGCGGCGCTACCATCCGGCGTTTACCGATGAGGCGCAGCTGGAGCGCGAGGCGGAAGAGCTAGGTTTGCAGGACTGGCGCGTCTATTTTCAAGCCGTCAACGACACGCGCGACCTGCTGTACTTTGGCCGTCCCGTCGATACGGCCTACGTTCTGGTCAGCCGAACGTCGACGCGCTCTTCGCTGCGGCGAAACCCCTACTACCCGAAGGTGGATCCCGAGGGCAATCAATTGCCCTATATCGATTATCTAGAAGTGCAGCGGGTCGACACGCCCGAAATTATGACAGCTAGGGCGGCAACCGGGCAGATCGACTTTGCCGGACGTCAGTTTATGACGGCCGATATTCCGCTTTTTAAGCGATTTGAGGAGAGCAACGGCTATTCTACCTATGTTTGGCCCCGTCCCTATGGGTCTGATGTGGTCCTACAATTCAACTTGAACCATCCCGACCGCGTGCTGCGCGAGATCTTCCAAGACGTGCGATTTCGCCGCGCGATGTCGCTGG
>JACLAC010017703.1_pt1 | contig 22473 bp, 26 predicted proteins | sample 8027881 | NCBI WGS metagenome assembly JACLAC01 (sample SAMN15725517, study PRJNA655200) | protist metagenome | isolation source: fluorescence activated cell sorting (FACS) single amplified genomes of... | place: Spain: Blaines Bay Microbial Observatory, Mediterranean Sea | collected 2016-01-19 | reverse complement strand
CTTTAGTCGAGTCTAACTTGCCCCCAAGCATAGCAGTTGATTTAGATCCGTGAGGAGTCATGAGCGTGATTATTGAATCACCTTTTTGTGGCACTGTAGACTCTTCGGCTGAATCTCCCTGACTCTGCGTCTGCTTTTTTCCAGCCAACGCTGCCGCATAACCCGCTCAAAATGCGTTCGAAATTTCTTGATTTCCACCTGCAACCGAACCTGACGAGAACAGTCCACCCGTACTTGAAGGGTTCGTTGTCTACGTTCTTATGGGTGTGGCATGTGAGTTACCGAAAAGTCGCGGATTGAGGTGCAGCTCGTTCTCAAGGCGCGAATCAGACATCCAGATACTTTGCGGATCATTGTGATCTGGCTTGACATGACCACCTACTCCAACTCCACCACGTTTGGCGAAGACACCTCAACCAAAGTTTTCCGGAAACGATGTTGGAACAGCTTCGCTCTTGCTCGGAGTCAGACCTCTACCAACATTGTTTTTGTTGAAGGTGGGTGACCCCGAGCCTGACCCAGCGCTGTCAGCACTCTCGAAACCTTGCTCACTGTTAACATGACTCATGTAATTTACCAGCTTGCTTTCGTAGTCATGCTTCATGGACAACAGGTCAGTGTCGCTCATATTTGGGTTTTCCGACCGCAGTTGTGCCATCTGAAATTTGCTCAGCTGCAGGAGGCTTTACTGCAAAAACTTTTCGCCATCCACTTGTTTAGTGCTGTTGTTGACGAACTCAGTGAAGAGCAGGTCCAACATGCTACGGCTCTTCCTAATGCTCGTCTGCAGTCGTCACTTTTCGCCCTCTCACTTGCGCAACTTCTGCTCAAGACGCTGAACATCGTGGCTACTACTTGCGTTCGACCTTTTCTTTCTCCAGACGTATCTCTTCCTTCTAAGCCTTTTCAACGTCTAAATTCGGGTCCGGTTTATTCATCTCCTCCTGCAGTATCTACAACAAGTCACTGTTCTCCTCTTGTCATAGCATCTGGATGCCACGGCCCTTCTACCGAATAAACGTGGTGTCGTACGGCTTAGGTAGTCCAAAGTGGCTGGCACTACTCTCAGCGGGAGTACGTCCACCTCCACGGGCGATCGCTGCACGGTAGCTACCCGTCGTGCCTTTCGAGGAGCTTTGCTTGGTACCGCTTGACTCTACTCATCGCCATCTGCCAGCCTTTCAGGGTGAGAACATTCAATTGAACGCTTTCTGGTGCTAGTTAGTGATGCGATCGCTGCCACCTAATACTTGTGCGGATGCAGCTGGTGCATAAGTCTGTCGCTGTTCAGTCTGTCGCCCACTCGTACTAGAAGCCATTGCTTCTTCCATACCAAAAGGGGTCAACGTATTATTCATCGACTGTGCAGCACCAGACGGAGTCGCCGAAGCGACCGTCATACTCCCCAGTACTGTGTCTTCAGCTCTTAAAAGTGTTAGTTGGCTGCCGAGAGGCATGTGCCCGGCCGTAGTATCTTCCTACATGGCACTGAGGGGATCGATGTCCTCCAACTTCTGCGCAAGCGCGGCCTTACTAGCTGTTCCTTCACGCCTCCAGCGCCTGCGATCTCCCCGGCTGACTCGGCGACTTACTACGTCATCAGATTTCGCTCTGCAGCCGTTTTTGCAGGTCGTTCGGAGACGACTTTGGAGAGACGCCAGGTACGGGCGAGTGTGGCGCTGGCGAGCTTGCTTTCATGCGTGCTAAGTTGATGGCGTCTCGCTGCGACTCGCGAAAGCGCTGCTCAAGTGTTCGAGCGGTGACCTTGGCTCACAGCTGCGAATTGCGAGGGACAGGACTGAGAGTCGAGGTGGGTGACTGCGATCGTTGCTGCATGTCATACAGCTGTCGGTACTGCTCTTCATCCTCCAGATCTTCTCTGACACTGCCGCCGACGCGAATACTGTCCCCAATGGCGTTACTTGCGCACATTATGTTGCTTCCGCTCGCTGTGACGCCATTCATGCCAGTGCTCGGCGGGATCGAAACAAAGCCTACCTTCTTAGTGTCGGTGGATCCGACTCATATGCTTGTGCCGCCGCTAGCGCCGAATCAAGTGGTATCCGATCGCGAGTACGGTCACGAGTCGAAGTGATACGAGTCCGATACAGGCGGTGGAACGTGGAACTGCTGTTTCGTCGGTGGAGAGCCCGGCTTCGCTGGCGGCATTAGGTGTCCATGCAGGTCCTCGACTACATCACCGTACTCGTGCTCATGGACTACGGATATCTGACTCGTAATAATCCTCTCTCCACGCGGAGACGACGTCGATGTGTCCATCGCTCTCCCCATTGACGCCGCCTCGCTGTCCCTATCGGCCGCGCGCGGACTAGCTTAAATGTTGATCGACTTGTTGGTGTTGCTGACCTTAATGACGGTCAGGGTCGAGTTGTTTTTATTCGCCTTCATATCCTGCATCATCGGTCGCGGACTTTTGGATGAAGACCGATCACCCGCCTCAGGAGTTTCCGGAATGATGATAGTCGGTCCGCTTGCTAAAGCGACCGCTTTATCTCGAGGACTGTTCGTTGGAGCGCGCCTCTCTGCCTTGTCACGAGGGCTATTTGTTTGCGCTCGCTGCTGAGCGACCTCCTTGCTACCTTTCTCCCGCGGTGACTTAAAAGTATCTCGTGGAGAATCATGATGAGACAAACCACGCCCGAAATCTTTCTGGCGACTCTCACACGCCATCTCAACTTCCTCAGACTTAATACTTTTGCCGAGCTTCGATTCCCTGATGAATTTCGCTTCCATATCGTTCTCGATCAACTCTTCAGCATTTTGCAGCACCTGTCTCCGCACATCCTGATCGGATGCGCGATCTCCAAAGATATTTTGCAGCACACCACTACCCAGAACGCGTCCCAATCACGTCGACTTTTCATCAACAACGCTTTTCGCAAGCAGATTGCTCGTTTGCACGTGCTCGTTGGATCCCGCCGTTACCGCAACGAAGCGCGCAGTCGTTGTCTACTTCTTCCACCGACTGGCAACTGTGCTATCGATGCCAGCATCGTTCAAAGCACCTTCAAGCCGTGTGTGCGTGTCTTGGTCTTCAGCCACGTTCACATCGTGATTGTTGTTCCCTCTAGCCAGATCCGTAAGGATCATGTGCTCGAACTCAGCGATCTCCTCGATCACGCCATGCGTTTCTCCCTTTAATCCTCCAGACCCTGCAGCGTTGTCACCCAAACTTGCAGCGTTCTCACCATCCTCAGCTGACTTCTCCACTTCCTTTGTTTGCCACCTGCGCAGCTTCTCAATCTTCGCTAGCACGTCAACCAACATTTGATCGCTCTTTCACTGCTTTCATCTCACTTCGTCAAGCTCCTTTTTCGTCAACTTCCCGCTTTTCTTAGCAGCCGCCTGCGACTCGAAGCTGGCCAACATTCTCATGTCCATCATCTTCTAGATGTTGATCGCCTCCTCGGCAAGCGCGTCCTGATGCACGACTGACCTCCCACTCGACAGCGTCTGATGTCTAACGGACGACTGAGCTTCGCTGTGTGATTGGTCACCGCCTTCTTCACCCATGGGCATTTTCTTTAGGTCGGCCCACCGTAGATCGTCGCGTTTGGCCTCGTGCGCCGCAGCAACGAAGTTTCAGTTCGCAGCAGAGTTGGCGAACTGGTCGAGCTTACGTCAGTTGTTCAGCATCTCCCTGGAGCCTTTCAGCATCGTGATCGCGTGTTGTTCAGTCAGCGTGCCACGAGACTTCTACTTTGTTACCAAAGGCACTGCACCTGCAGCTGCAGGAGCTTTTCCAGACGATGCGTTGCCCGATTCCACAATGAATGACTGAGAAGTAGTGCCCATTATATCTAACATTACAGGTTGCATCTTCGGCTTAGCCTACGCCTTCGGGCTCGTCGCGGCTTTTGCAGCTTGCTGAAACTTTCCAATCTACGACTTTACGCCTACAAATCAGTTTCCTTTCGGCTTTGCTTTCGAACTTCACGCGCCTGTCCCGGTGGTCGAGGTGACTTTCGCGACAACGTCTCTTAGTCTCGACTTTGGTTTGGCCTGCACATTCGTATCACGCGGACTCGGTCTCGGGCTGGGTCTCGGGCTGCCCCGCGGACTGTTGCGCTTCTGTTAGAGGTCCTCTTCCTCCTTTCGCTTTGCATTAGCCATGGCCTATCCCAGCGTGAAATGCTTTTTCACAATCGGATCCATGAACGAAGGCGCACCTGGTGCTTTCAGTGCCACCGTTTGTCTGCCAGCCTTCTTCGCCACACCCACTGCTCAGGTTTGCGGTTGCTGAGCGCCTCCTACCACAGTCTATCGACCAGCCTTCTTCGCGATAGGTGGCTGCGAAGCCAAACCAAGCTTTGGTATATTAGCTTTTGCTTTCTACGCTGAGGATCACACAGCCTTTCACTTTGAAGTCGCATCAGCTTCACGCTGACGTGCTAATTCTTCCTACGCGTGTCTCAGCGCGTCAGATAACGGCTCCATGACTGCTATCGAAGGCGCGACTTTAAAGCTCTACGGACTAGAAGGTTCGAATGGCGATCCAAGTTTATCCTTCTATCAAGCTTTTCACTGCTATAGCTCGTTCACCACTTGCTCAGCAGATGTTCTATCGAGCGGACCGCGCGTCAGAGCCGCAGCTGCTGGCGGATTAGGTGTGATCGATGTTTCGAGTTCACTCATTGTGTTGTACGCTTCCGAAGTCGATCCTTGCTCTGGTCAAGACAGAGAACTCCCACCGCGCGGTCATCACGTGCTCGACAGATACGTATCGCTCGGCATTTCGGGCCACGTTCGCTCGTCTTTTCACTCTCGAAAATCAGTAGCCTTCTTCATGTGGTCAGACAGGCCCTTCGACTCGCCAAGCGCTCCAAGCGTATCGGAACTCAACTGCGCAACATTGCCGTGTATTTGTCACGCGGCCGTCACGTGCTCGTTTTGCAACGACGCGAACTTTCACGCAATCGACTGTCTACCGACTTTTGCCTAAGTGCCACGGCCCTGATTCTGTTTTGGCACGTATTTTGTCGACTTCGCCTTGTTCGCGGCAGATGACGAACTCTGCGCGGTATGGTGGGAAGAGTAGCTCGCCACTGAGGCATAGCTCCCGCGGCGATTGCCGTCAGCGGATGACGACGATGAGCCACCACGCTGCTCGTTGGAAGACATCTTTTTTTTCAATACGAATAAGTACTCACAGTCACAGACACAATGGGGTTATACACGCACAAGGCAGAGAGAAGCAGGAGGAGTACTAGAGTACAGGAATGGGTCGTGCAATTATTCGGGTGGTTGTCTTCTTGCCGTACTTTTTTCATGTCGATATATCATGGTCATGATTGCCAGAGCTAGACAGAGTGGAGACGTTTGATAGAATAGTTGACATATAGAATATTTTGAGAGGATAGTCCCATTTTTGACAGTGGAGGCAAGGTTGACGCTCATACATATTCGACATCACATTGGAATCCATTCAAAAAATCATAGGTCAAGTGTGTTCGACGAGGTTAGACAACAACGATTTGTTCCTCCTCGTCACGCGCCACGCTATTCAAATTGGCTGCACCTACACGCCCGCTTGGTGTTGCTAGTGCGCGAATGCAGTCCACCTCGCTCTCACTACGCGCCGTCCCATTTGCATAGACCAATCCTTGGAAGGATCCAAACTCGTCGTGACTTAAGATGAGCTCCCATAAAATCCAGCCAACGCCCTGGTTCTGAATGGCTTGTGCCGCAGGGCAGTAGCATTCAGCTTGCCCAAACTCTGATATCAGAACCGGCTGATCTAGTTTTTCTGCTCGTCGATACATGTCTGCCGCTAGATCGCCTTGAACTTTCTGCACGTCCGACGTGTTCGCGCAGGCTTTTCTGTCCATGTAGTGGTAGTAGTTGTGATAACTAACGGCGGTCTCGAGCTTGTCTAGATCGTCGGGCTGACTCACATTGTAATGGTAACTATCGATTGTCCTCGGAGATTTCAGGTCCGGATCCACCATTTCCTTGAGCGTCTCGAAGACAAACTTGATAAAGGGCGCGAGTGAGCCCCCCACTCAATATTTTGTACTTGTCCCACTCCAGGGCGCCCGTCTGCTTGGCTCATTCATGATATCATATCCCAATATGTAGGATCGACCGAACGTCGAACGCTCCATACCGATTACGTCAATGATGTAGTCAAATACCGCTCCATTGCGCCAGTCGCCATTTGAAAGGTACTCATTCAACATTGACATGCCGGGGTTTCACATCCATTTGGAACCTTAGTACAGCTTCTGGTCAACAAACTGTTTCGCCTGCTCCTTCGTGGTGACGTTCACCATTCCGCTTTTACCGTCGTCCATTGTTGCGTCGAAAAAATCGTCGTCGAAAAGCACCACTAGTGGCTTGATGCCTCGAGCCGAGCACGCGTTCAGGAAGTGGTAGTAGTTCCGTGTGAAACCGTACCGGTCTCACGCCCATGGATACATGTGGAGGAAGATGCGCACTGCGTTCAATTTCAAGTCTTTTCAGTAGTCGAGCTCTTTTTCGATCACGACAGGATCATAGTCCGCCCACGTTTGCACTGCGTTTGTACTGTAGCTGGGCACGTAGTTACTAACCGCGAACGCCAGCCCATTTGTTAACATACGTCTCACCTTGAACGCAAAGCCCTGCCGCGCCGAGTGCTGCTAAAGCCGTTGTCGCACGCATAAGAAGAGACATCTTAAATACTTTTCAAAACTCTTGACGACGCACTTTATCTCTCTTCAAAATTCGCTCAACTTGACAGACAAACAAGACTGAATAACTTGCGAGTCCTAGGTATGATAGGCGAACATCTTCATCAACACTTTCAATCAGTGGAACGTAGCATTCAAGACCTCATTTTCATCTGTCCTTGTTTACCCGAGTTTTACAGGTACCTACGCAAGCCTTCTAGGCTTGATATGTGAAAGTCACATCTGTTTGCATTCTCCTTGAAGTCCATTTCGAGACTCTTGATACTCTCATTGTCACTGTCCTCGGCACCATCCCGTTCCGTCGATAGCGCCTCGACTCCCTCTATCAGCAGCTGCACTACATGACATCCCGCCTTACGCGCGTCCTGAATATCTTCGAGTTCCGCGACCACTCAAACAGCCGCATGTGGACGTACCTCGTTTTGACCAAGCAGCCTGGAAACCGCTGCGCCTTCTTCGAGAGACGCAACACCTAGCTCGAAGAGGCTTTCCTTCGTCCAGTGTTCACCTCCCTCTCTCGCTGCAACGTCTACCTTAACATGCGATAGAAACTTCCGGATGCTCTCATCGCCTCCAGCAGCGTCGTTAGTCGTCGCGCCGATCTTGTATCCTTTACTACCGAAGATACTGGAGCGTCCGTACAATGCTGGCTACCTTAGCCGGATCCTCCGCGCCAGAAGCAGAACCGAGCGTACCCTCAAAATCGAAGACGACCGCGCTGATGCCACCTTTGATCTTCTCTTGCTGATACTTTCCTAGATCGCCAGTCGTTTTTGTCGCGATGACTTTATCCTATCCCAGGAAGCCGTTGCTGACAGCTTTTTCGCCATGCGCTACCAACCTATTACCTGCCACCATCATCTCGCACGACTGGATTCTCGATCGCGTTTCGCGACTGCCTGCTAATAAGCACTAGCTCGGGCGCGACAGTTCGTGTACCTAAAGCAGTCGGACTTGTCGGGCTAGTGCCTGGGACGCCTGCCGTTTGAAGCTTACGAGCTGGTCCCCTTTCCGCTGTGGAAGCCAGCACTTCCTGCAGAGTCGCTCCAACCTCTTCTAAAGCTCGCGCGGGCTCCAAGGGATGCTCGCGCAGCTTTGCAATAAAAAGAGCGGTGGTCAGATCTCCCGCGCCAGCGAATCAGTAGCCAGTTCCGACGTACGGAAGTCGCAGCAGGTACTTCTCACCTGATCGCCTGCGCGCAAACAGCATGTGAACGTCTTTCACTTCATCTTCCTTACTCTGCAGACATGGAAGCGAAGTTATCAAAACCATATGGTCTCGTTCGTCTTTCTCAACAGCAACAATCTCCTACCGTTCCACGTTCGCATTTTCGCGCTAGTTTTCTCGCGTAGCCTTTCATCAGTTTTCTTCAGCCTCCTGCTTTAGGGCACGCTCGCGCTCTTTGTGTTCGTGTTCAGCTTCGCGATCAAGTCCTTTCTCCTTTTTACGCTTCACGCGCGTTACGCATACTGGACCATCTTCGCCAGCGCTATTCTCAGTTCACCCAATTGGTCGCGCTTGCATCAAAGCCAGTAACTCGTCTCAAGCTGCACACGCGTCAGCAAGGTTCGCTATCTTCCGTTTTGACAACGACTCTCACTCAAACTGATTCGGAGTAATGACATCAGCCAGCGGCAGAAGATTATCTCGATAAAGCTCAACGGTCCGTACTGAGACACCGTTGTAGAAACGCCCGCCTGAGCCCATAACCGGATCGCAAGTGTACCGAGTCGTCGGGTTTCGTGTCTTGACTTTCGACACAGCTTGCGCGATTGACTCCAGACAATTCTCGGATCCAGCATAACCCGACAACACATCCGAGTAGTTGCAGATGAAGTCGTTCATGTCTAGGCCGTGCACAAGTTTTTCAAGATCGCCGCCCTTGAGCACCTCACCAGCAAAGTGCGGGTATCCCATGTGGTTGCTCAGCTGCACCGTATTTATCGCATCGACCTCAAATCCAAGAAGCTGCAGCGGAAACGTCGCGCTTTTGTTACCTACGCTACCGTGCACTACGTGGCTCTGGATCGAAAGCACACGTCGTGGAAGCTCAGCGGGCAGAGGAGTTTCTGCGGAAGCGATGGTCACACCGCCAAGGGGCAGCGATAGATTGCCTGCTGTCATGCTTGACTTTCTTATGTCTGTATTTATCGCCTCTAAACTATAACTATGTGTGGAGGGTATTCGTAGAGTAAGTGGCGTTGGTGTATGTTTTGATTAGATTCATAGTCGTTTTCACCCATGAGAAAGTCGTGAACCCATAAATTGCATTATAGCAGATAGTAGAGAAAGCGCATACAACTCAACAGTTTTATCAGAAAATTAAATTTCATGTCTACTGTTGATGTCACCGGCTACAGAAAGTCAGCTCTGTCCGTTTCGCTGTCGCACACAGGATCGCACTCCACCTTAGTCTTATCGCCCCACACTCCCATCAAGTCCAGCGAAGTGGACGTCGTCAAAACTGCCAGCAGAATCAGGCCTGCCTCTCCAACGCTTGACGGAGTAATTGGACCGGACGGCGGTGAGCCCAGCACGTTTTTATCGAAGCCCCAGGAGTAGTCGTACGCCCCCGTGGCAGTCGGGGGCGACTGCGTGAAATAGTTCGCCTGCCCGGTGTTCGTGATTGAGTTCCACCCACGGATCCTATTGTTGGCACCGTCCGCACCACGTCCTACCACGTCGATATGGTTCGCGTCCAGTCGGCGCGCCGAGTAATTTGGATCGTCGCGACTCCAATCGCGAGCATTCTCCCAAAAAGCGCGCGTCGGACCCTGCGTGTACGGCGTTCCACCGAGCGCGAGCTGGTCCCGGTCCGGCGCCAGCAGCGAGTTCGGGAAGCACAGCGAGCTCTGGCCGAAGTTACTAGCGCAGGTCGAAGGCTTTTTTATTCGATATGGTCGCGCCATTGAGACCCGTCATGTTTTTCACCTCGAAGCCGCCCATCGTTCCTGTCGAGTCGATGCCCTTTCGCTGTTTTTTTAGCCCTCACTCCAGGTCGCCGCTGCCCACGCGGTCGACCGATCCGTTCGCGTTCTTTTGCCGCATCAGGTCACTACTGCTGCGCCTCGAAGGCGGCCGTGATCTCCCGCGGCACGCTGTCCAGCGCGTCGGAGGCGCTCTTCGGCAGCACCGGCGTCACGGGGTCCACCGGCAGACACGTGAAGGGCTGCGTTGGGTCCCCAGGGTACACCAGCACTGCGTGCTTCTAGATCGACTCGGGGTAGCCCGGCGGCTCTCGCACGCGGCGGAGCGCGGTTTCCATGACGTCGCCGCCGCCCGCGCCCTCGACCGCTGCGGTAGCGGCCGACGCGCCTTAAGTAGATGGATCTTCATCTCGGTCTGAGGCGGCCTCACTCTCAGCACTGGCGCCCTATCACGCTCAGTTAGCAGCGGCCTAATTTTGTTACGCCTAGGCTTTGGTAGCGTCCAAGTCATTCTGCTTTTGAATAGCCAATTGTTACTGCTACGCTTCGTGGGAAATAGGTTGCTAGTCTGGCGGAAACTGAGAATCCACCATATCGCCATAGTACCTCTTCTGCTCAGGGGTCATTTTCGATACAAATGCAACATTACTACCTCCATAGTGTGCAACTGTACTTGGGTCGACAGTCCCTGAAGTCGTTCTTCTTATCACTTCTGCACCTGAAGCCGAGGACATCGACATCTTATCACTTCTGCACCTACTTTCTTCACCAGTAACTTAACTATATCGATGATAAAGCTAACTCAGACTCTATGTTTAACAGCTAGATGTAGATAGAGATACGCTAAACCTCAAGCACAGACTCTGACTCGCATACCTGTTGTATGACAGAAAGCCCATATATTCGATAATGATGTCGGTATAAGATGACCTGCTTCTGATATTTATCCATGCCCATGAAGGAAAGTACTATCATCGAGCCATATTATTTTTCGTTCGCAAGACAGTAGTTGAGTGTTCGCAATCAATGCATTCATGAATATCTTAGTTTTCAACGTCCTTTCCTTTTCCGCGGGACCGAATGTGTTTTGATAAAAAAATTCTTGAAAGTTCAGAAAAACAAATTTGTGGGAAACGGTACGTCGGTGTACGTTTTCACTATGATCATGATATATCCTGCAAGATTACGTTAGGTGTATCATGCTCCAAATGTGCTTAAAGCTGATTTCTAAAGTCCAGCCCGCCTTGAAATTGCCGCGGCGCCCGCCATCCGTTGAGCGTCAGTGCTCCAGGTGACTTCAAGCGATGAATGATTTCCCCGTTGGGCGCCCGAAACTCGAGCATAGGTCCACTGCGTTGAATCTGCTGAATGTGTTCGCGCGAGTTCGGCTTGAAAAATGACATCCCCGCCGGCATCCCGTCAGCATGATACCAGTCACCGCCAGCGCCGAAGCCTCTGTTGGCGCCTGCTGCAGCGCCATTACTGATCGGCGACATAAACTGCAGCGGATTGAATAAACCCAGCCCACCGCCGTTCAGATTGTGCTGCATGTGAGCGATAGTCGGAAGTGCTTTGACCTGTTCCCGGGCTTGGTTCTGGTCTCTTGAAGTAACGCTGCGAGCGAGTGCAAGTTCCTGTTGCCGTCGGATAAGAGCCGCCTTATCTTGATTGCCGACCCCGGCTGAGCCATCGATAATCGTATCGGTAACACTGGCCGGCCTCTTCTTTGCGTCTCTGAAGAAGTCAGGGTTTATCACAGCCTGCTTCGGTATGGGTGTGCTATTCTCATTCGCGATTGAAGGACGCCTGTAAAGCACTGCGTGACGCGACTCAGCACGAATAGCTTTACTTACAGCCTTTGCGTTCGAGTGCACACGGTCACGTTCACTCACTTGCACCGGAGACACAGATGGTCGAGGCGGCCGCTGCAGCACGGGAAATCGTCGAAAATACGTTAGTAGCAACATTCTGTTCTGCTCCATAGTGATTGCAGATGCCGACGATTTGAAAATTGAAATACGCACTGCTTCTCAAAAGATCTTCACAAATGAGCAGTGATTGAAGGAAAAAAGTAAAATTTCTCTCGTCCGTAGCTCACACAAAACTGGGACCCCGAAAAGATCGCTGTCCCGTCACGACAGCTTAGCATTTGATAGATTTTCACGATAAACAGCGTACTTTACTACTAAGAGAATATATAGAGACAAGCACAAGCACAGTACAGCACACGTCATCGAATTAGTTAAAGACTTTGAAGTAGATTACTCATCACATACTACAGTGCATTTTGCAGCGCGATTCAGTAGGTCAAATTTTGTCAATGTGAAACAGTTATGTTCGATTACGACTGCCTCTGCTCTTCCGCTCCTTCTCTAATGCTAATCATTCTCACTTCCCCTCCGCCCGGCTCTGTAGACACCGCTTATACATTTCTGAGACTGGAGCTGGGCATGCCATGAAGCTGGACCCATGTGCATACCCGCTCTGGTTCTTGGCGTTGTTTAGAAAATCGATCGCCGTGTGCCGCTCCGCAAAGGAGGTACACTTCACCACGTCTCGTCACGTCAAAGAGTGCTTGTAAGAATAGCGTGACAACGCTTTTATGTCACTACTGCGGCAGGTGCGAAGCGTGGCCACTCCACAACTCACGCAAATCAATCTCAGGTGGCGCTTCGAAGCGTATCACTTCGCCTCGATGTATGAGGTCACTACGGAATTTTATCGATCTGATTGGTGGTGGCAGCTACTATAACTCGCGAGCTATGAGTTTTCAGAGTGCCATCGAGGAACTGTCGAAACTGCGAAGGAAAGCGGTGATCCGAGTTAGGCACCTATGCATCGGCTCGCGTAAGCGCAAGCACTTGCCCTACTCCACTCGCTGCCTTCGGTGTGACCATCGGACCTGGTCATGACATGTAGGCGTCAAGCTCGTCAAAAAACACGATGCAGTCACGGTTCCCTATCGCCGCTTCGAGCGAGCCAGTCCACGCGCCTTCTCACTTCTGCTCGACGAGCACAAGCGGGACTCCCATCGCTTTTCACCATGCCTGCACGTGTTTTGTCTTACCCGTGCCAGGCGGTCCTTCTAACACCACGAATTGCGGCCAGTTCTCGCTGTCGATTTCCTGTTCAGTCTTTCACTCGAACTTGCTCGCCACGGCGCTCTTCCTGCGCATAGCCGCTGCAGCCTCGTCACTCATTGTGTCTCAGCTGGAGAAAGAAGACGACCCAGATTCAGGCGCCATGTAGGTGTGCCCAGCGCTGCCGCCTCACGGCATCACAGTCGAGCCCGTGCGACACTGCTTCTGATAGCGCTTGAAGTCTTCAGAAAACGTGGCGAAGTAGCTGAGCATCTGCAGCTGCTGCTGCGCAGTGCCGACAAGACCTTCTGCGTCGAACGCGCGTCGACCGAGCGCGGGTCCACCGCTCCAAATTTCGCGCGTGATACGCGGCAGCGGTGTTCATCCTGACTTTCATCCACCTGCGGCTCCGCCAGGCGCACCAGGCGCCCCGCCACCACCGCCCTGAATTCGCATGATTTCGTCAAGTAGGGCGCCGTCAACGCCACCGCCACCCGAAGCACCGGAGGTTGCGGCACCAGCACTGCCGCGATTTATGTTCACCTCGAGGTCGTTAACCTCGACCTTCACCTGCGACTGATCTGCATTATGGAAATGTGCAGCTGACGCTGCAGTGCTTCCAGCTTGTGAAGAGGAAGCTGCGCCCATGTTATTATAATTCAACGAGTCGTATAAATGTAAGCTTCTATGACAGAGACAGTGACAGAAGTACTTAACAAGTAATATTTTCTAACAGTCCTAACTTGATGTCGATATGGTAAGAGCAGTGAGCTGAGATGCATTCCTAAAAGTACGGGTTCATTAAGGACAGCACCAGAAAGAGTCAACACGATATCAGGCAGGTGATGAGTCCGCTATAACCATACGAACGTGCATCACACAAGAAAACTTCAAACGACTAAAACTTCGGAATAGCGTAATGAAAAGGAAGGCTAATATATGCAAAAAAGGACTAAGGACAAACAGAGTTTAAAGCAATTAGTTAAAATCACTATCGATATTTAATTCAACTCATGCTAAGAAAGGATGATGTACATTCGTTTGAGCGTGTTTTCAACGTCATTCAGCTGCTGCGTTAGGAGTTAGTTAGTGGTGGTAGCTTCGGCCATTGGCGCATGTACTTCTGATACGTCACCCGCCATTTGTGACGATGCAGTAGCCGCCGTAATTGTTTGAGAGCCAGGACCCCCTGCATCAGCAAACGGATCCTGACTCTCAGTCGGCCGCAGGTCGTCAATTCGTTTTCTATCCGATTCCAATATCCGCTCTGAGTCACTCGCCAGCTCCTTCTCTTCCGCCTCCAGTTCGTCAGCGAATAGCGACGCGGTCGCATCCTTCTGTCGAGCCATGCGCTGGGCCTCTATGTTTTGGTACGTCTCGTTCACCAGCTACTGCGACTTGGCGATGGTGGCTGTGCTACTACAAGGTCGCGACATGCGCGGCCATCTTCTACTGCTTTCATGCCAGCATGGCCGTTTCCGAGTCGTTGCGCAGGGAGTCGAGGTACTCCTTGAGCTTCAGGTCAGGAATGTAGTCACGCTGGTCCATTTCGTAGCGCGGCCCGGGTACGTCGAAAAAAGCAGTGAAGGTGAGACGTCTCGCATTACTCTTGGCATCATTGGCACCTGTTTTGAAGCTAAGCTCATGCTAATGCTGCTGGTACAGAAGTGTGCTCGACGAAGACGATGAGGACGACGATCGCGAAAAGGAAAATGCCTGTTCGGCAAGATGAGATGCATCATAAGATGCTATGATTGAAAGAAGGCCCATCGTTTTGCTTGTTCTATTTCCAGGAGGGTTAATTTTACGTATGAGCTGCTAGAGCTATAACTCCTATTTAATGATTTCTAATTCTAAAGAGGTGGTCTTGTTAGTTATACTTATATGGTCGTTCACTAGTACACAGCTTAAGCAACAGACGAACCCGACGTAGGCATTCCCTGACCTCGTTCCCATGAGAGATATCAAGTATAAGACGTTGTATACCGAATGGGATAGCGTACTATAGCATGTGAATGTGGAGTATTTATTTTTGCCATCATCAATAATATCAAAATACATCTGAGAGTTCGTCATCTTGACATTTGTTAACCACGACCACTAGCCGTTCCTCCAGCGTCACTAGATGTTGATAGTCTCTTCTTCGTTGCTGATTCTAGCAACTCTGCTTCCCCCATTGACGCCGCCTTAGTCTTTAGCACATCTGCGTCTCTACCAGCCTCCGTGTGAGCGTTTCTCACAGCCACGTTGGTGCTCACTGTTAGACCCATCCTCTCCAGTTTGAGCGGCTGCATATTTTCACGAAGGTTCTGCAAATCGTGTTTCTTCTCCGAAGCTATATCGAGGTCCATCAGAGGGAAGTACAACCACTTCGAATCGTCCTCCGAGCTTATGCCCTCTGTAGCGCCAGACACCAAGCTCATGAGCCGTGCTCTTTTCTGCTTCAAAGCGTTGCGGTACGGATGCGTCATCTCCATAGCACCCCTATAGGACGCCTCTCACCGCGCTATCGCGATATGCAACTTCTGCACGTACTTGCCACACGCTTTTTCGCACTCGCTCTTCGGGCGAAAGCTCCTAACCTTGGCCACAGCGAAAACCTGCAACACAGACTCGTTTGAATTGCAGCCAGCAGACCAAGTCTCCTTTGCATCCGGCTCACGTGAACACCTGACGGCCTCGTCCATCTGCTCATCCGTCACCTTCGAGGCAGCAGCGTCTACTCACTCGTCCGCAGTCTCGCACCCGCGGACGGTCGCGTAGACAATAGGATCCTCATCATATTGGACAGCAGCGATACCGTCTTCGTCGTCGGTCAGACGCTCCAAGGCAGCGTCTATCCACTCGTCCCACGAAATGCCGGCATACGGATTATGCAGTCCGAGCACTTGCTCGATATTCAAGCAGTACTTCCACAGAAAGTCAAGTGCAATGTCCGGCTGCCCCATCGCATAGCTCGCTTGGATTTTCGTGGAAGTGAGTTGGTGCGCGAGATAGTGCCGCTCAGGCAGTACATCATGGTCAGCATTCACAGCAAGAAGCTGCTTCAGGTTTTGAATTGTCACTCCGCGTCCTAGTGATTCGAACGACCTAAGCGAGTTCGAAATCGATACTTCCTTTTCAGTAAACCGCGCGCCGCTTGTGCCCTCCAAAAGCACTTTATGACCCATACCGCGTTCGCGGAAAGCTAGATTACCGCGGGTGCTCCCTCATGAGGCGTCTAGAAAAGGATTACCCATATCGTCACAGAGCTGTTCACGCTACGGCACTGGCTCCGATCCACACGTATCACTAATAGGGTTCACGTTACCAGCCAGTGGTAGTGAGAAAGACTCCTGGGCACCTGAGAGCGAGTTCTGTGGAAAACTATACGACCTGCCACCGCGCGTATCGTCGTCCACATTGATATCGGACTCACGTTCGTCGTCGTTCGAGTACCTCATACCGTCCGTGCCGCGATTGCATCTTATGCACTTGCAGAGGAACTCCTTGCTGCGCCATAGGTGCATGCGCCTATAGTGCACTGGCTTCAACAGGTCCTCCATATGAAGATAGCTCACGGTCAGTTCTTCACCCTTTTTGATGTCCAGCAGCGCACGAACGACTCGCGCACCGCCGTCTTCCGGTCGCCGGTCGTACCAATGGATATTCGGGTAACAGCTGTGAGTCGCTTTGCTGCACATGAAAAAGATCGCGCAGTCGGGGTTTTTGATCTCGCGCACGTGTTCATCGTCGGGACTAGTAATCTGGGCGCCGTTGAACTTAATCGCAAGAGCCAGGCAGTTGTACATACCCCGCAGCATAGAGCAGACACGTGAGGTGTCATCTGCGTCATCGTCGAAAAGAAGTATCGACTTCACGATCGGTGGCAGCTTGTCTGTATCGTTTTCTTGTAGGGCTTTTTGACCTGAAGCGACGATCTTCTAACAGAACCGGACGAAGTTCTTTGAGTTGAACTTTCCTCACGGCTCTGGCCCATCCTCATGCTCTTCGTCGTCAACTTCTTTCAACATGTTTTCAACATCGTCTTTGCTGATTCCACACAGAAGTTCTTCATCACTAATTGGAGGCGGAGTGAAAGTTTTCGACAGTAGAGGGACTCTTGAGCTCTGACACAGCGACGGCCGAATACGATTCAGGGTAAAAGCTGTTATTTCTGGAGGCGCTTGCTGATACGCACGCAACGCGTCTATTACTCCTTCAGGTAACCCATCAACCTTCGCAAGCGCGGCAGTTTCGTCACCGATGTAGAACGAGTGCATAACTCTGAACTGACTGTCTAGTGAAGTCCGGCACAAAAACGTAGACCACGCATCACGGAATTTATCACGTTGATCGACCGCGCTACCGTTCCGGAAGTCCTTGTATTTTATAGCTGGATGCTCAAGGAGCACAGTCTCACCAGCTAGTATGTCGCGTGTCGCCAGAAGAGTGACACCCTTCTTGCCGAGCGGACAATTAGCTGGAGCGCATGCGGGTTCAAAATTTTCCGCAACGTTGCAACACATGCCGCTAAGAAGCGGGGGTCGCCCAGGAATATCGGACATGGTTCGTTTCCTTAGTTATCTTAAAAGTTCTTAATATACACTTGATTGCCGTTTTTATCTATCGAGCGTTATAGTAAAGCGAGAGAGTCAAGCACACTCATCAACAACATCAATTGAACAAAGCGGAAAGCAGAAAAGGTAAGACAATCACCAAAAGTCAGAAAGACAAAAAGAAAGACGTCAAAAGAAAAAAAAATGCGTATAGATGACGGTGCGATTAGTTATACGATTACAGCTTTGCAATTATAAGTCGAATACGAATTCATCTTTGTGCACCTACTCTATTTCAATTATACTACGAGAAGACATCATGACACGACTTTAAGGCTTTGCACCTCCTCTGAACGCCGGTCCTGCAAGTAAAAGTGCACTGACGCAGCAAGCCGCTGCTGCAATGTGCACACTCTCGGCCATCCACGAAGGCGTTTTTAGTCCGAGAAGCGGCTTCGGTATCCACCAACCGCCGAAGTAACCGGTTGCGAGCATAGCAAGCGTACTCCACAACGTCATATTTTTGTCTTTAGTCGGAGCCCACACGCCCAAGTTTAGTGCTGCGACAACCGCGCTAGCCAGACATCCGCCTCGAAATGCATGGTAGCGCGGATGTTTTCGGCCCTTCGGAAAGTCTGCGGCTTCGAACTATTCGCTCATTGCAGCAACAAAGGTCATCTTAATCGAGAAGGCGCAGAAGCACGTGCCGGTAGCCATAAGCAGCTTGGGCAGGACATCGGTTTGCGTTCGAAAAGATAGAATGCTCGAGCTCGTAGGCAGCAACGGCATCTTTTATTGACTATGACTTTCTTTACGAATTCTGCTATACACACACTCAACAATCGTACACTCAGTTACAAAAATGCTAGCGGGAGCGAATTAGAAAATAGGAGCAGATGAAGCAGGATAAGTTGATTATGTACTTCAGATCAGAGACAGCACACATAGACAAGCGCTAGCGCACCCGGACTAAACTAAGGAACAGTACCGATAGCATGCAGCCACTTTAAACTGAAAGCACAAGTAGGATGGTATCCAGAATATCGCGTCATCACATCACACCCGGAGGCACGCCCGCCATATCGCTCATCGCACTTTGGTCTCCAGCCATCAACCGTAGCATCCCCAAATCCTTATTACTTCGCGCAGCGCTCTCGGCCTCCGACGTCTTCTGCATGGCTACGTTGCCGACCGTGCCCTTCTCGGCCTCCCACACCGCCTTGCTCTGCGCCTTGAAGAGCGCCGAGCCGCGCGTGGCCTCGGCGTTGGCGCGCCGCTCCGCTGCGCTCCAGATGGAGCTCGAGTCGTCGTCGAAGTCCGCGCCGTTCGGGTACGTCCTGGTCCCATCATCAGGCTGCACATCTTTAATTGACTCGCCTTCGCGCGCCTTCTTCACCTTCTGCAGCCGGTCGGTGTACTCGCCGGCGTTCTGGGAAGCGACGCCGTTTTCGGCGCCCACGCAGATGCCCGTCAGGCGGCTGTACTTCGCGCGCCCGCCCGTGAGCAGGCCCTTGCACATGGCCTCCTGGTGGAAGTTTTGCAGCTGCTTGTCGATGGCCGAGCTGTTCTCGAACTGCTTGTTGGGGTGCAGGCTGTCGGCCGGCAGCTGGTGGTGGTAGTCGACCTCGGCCTGCTCCTCCGTGTACGCGAACTCGGGGTCCATTACCTGCGTGTCCTGGATATCCTCAAGATACTCATCGAGTCCATTCAAGGCGCCCTCCATGGACGTGTCCAGCTGCCACTTGCGCCGCACCGTGCCGTCGTACACCAGCTGCTGGTGCCCCGTTTTACTTTTCGCCTCGTCTATATTGTGCAAGCCGTTCTTGGCGTCGGTCACGAAGGCGCCGAGCTTCTCCTCGCTCCAGCTCTCGGGCGGCTCCAGCTGCTTCATCAGCCGCTCCATCGCCTTGTCGTTGCTGGGCTCGATGGAGTTCGAAATTCACAGCGCGTTGTGGGGCATGCTGGGCACGTCTGCGTGGTTCGCCACCGCCGGCTCGCGGTGCGAGCCCAGGTCGTGCTCGCCCGGGCCGCCGCCCGGGACGGTGTAGGACTGCGTGTCCGTATCGTCCATGACGTTCACGCCTGCTGCGCTGTTCAGGCCAGGCACCGACGCCAGCGAGCCCTATCCGCGCGTCACGTCGACGTAGTACCGCTAGTCGGGCTGGATCTGCTGCGTGGCGGTAGCGCCAGCCATCGCGTAACCGGAGTTGCCGAGGTGGATCTGGTTGTCGTTCTTGTAGTTCGCGTAGGCGTACTGCGAGTCGAGGATGTTGTTGTAAGTGTGCGCGATCACGGAGAACGACGTCTTTGACGCAGACCGTGGTTACGATCACCTTGTAGTCGATGAAGAAGCGACTGCGTTCGCAGTTGTAAGCAACTGGTGATAATCGTCAGAAGCGACGTGATGTAGTAAATGGGTCAGTATGGAAGACATCTTCGACTTATGGCTATGTTGTTGAAGCTCTTCTTTCTCGGAGTCGGAGTTGGTTCGTTTTCGTTCTAAAATAATTATATGATGAGAATGTATTTGTTCTTGTTGTATGAAGAATCAGACTAAATTCGACCTATTAAGATACTCTATTTCGCGTTTCACCTGGCTATGCCCGCGCTCCCATAGAAAAAAAAGGATAGATACGTCGATAGGCAACTCTCGATTCTGTTACAGATAGAGTGAGATACAGATACTGTTATACGGTCAACGAGTCAGTTTGTTCAGAGAAAGTATAAGTAATAATGGATGAGTAAGAAAGTAGTATTTGCAGTCTGTCCCTTTTACTTGCGAGCGAAATATCACTTTCGCCATAGAGTCGCTATCCGTTACGACTTACCTGCGCCTACTGCGACTGCGATCGCGTTCGCGACGTCTGCTACGACTACGATCGCGATCACGCCTTCTGCTCCTGCTGTGACTCCGATCGCGCCGACGGTCACGACTTCTTCCCCGACCACGACTTCCGTCACGATCACGGCGCCGCGGCGTGCGACTCCGGCGTCTTGGCGTACGGCTCCGATCGCGTCGCGATCCCCTTTTGTCGTCGTACTCCGAAGTCGATGAGCTGGAGCTACTTGACGAACCGCCCTTGCCTTGCCCTTTCAGAGCCACGAAAGGGTCACTAGCTTTCGCCTAGAGCGCTTTCTCCCACTTATCCAGGCCTATTCTAGGTGGAGCTCCCATCTATCGCGCGAACTCGTCGCTAGCAGCATAGTATTCTTTCGTCAGAAGCGTTTTTACCTCTTCAGAAATCTTTGCGTAGAAAGCCTTGCGCGTTTCGACGCATAAACTATGCACGTGCGTACTTTTGTTTACAGGAGCAGAATTTCCAACCACATCCAGCACTTACCATTTCTACAACAGAGCGTTCATTGTTCTTCACCTGAGAATCGGACTCTGGACTGTAAACGCACGGATGGCTACGTCGTCAATACCCCTGACCTTACACCACGCAATCAGTTCATCGTCACTAATTTCGATGTCGTCAAGGGCTGACTTTAGCTCAGCCTGTTGTTGCGGACTTCCTGCATTAAGAAGTCATCACGCGTTCAAGCGCATCACATAAACATCTCGAACTGGCAGATCATATTTTTTTGACGAGACGCTAGGTTAGTCAGTCCTTCCTTTGCTCGAGGCTGAAGTGTTAGCATCTTTGCCGCCCTTTGTTGTGTCATCGTCCTTACCTCAGCCCTTATACTTTCCTAGCCCTTTACCTTTCAGCATTCACGTTTTTCCCCTCATCCTCTCTTCCTCTCCACGAACAGTCGTTTCCAGTCCTTTAATAGCTGCACTGTCTTTTAGCCCCACAAGAGTAGACCTAGGTGGCAGTTTAAGACGGAACTGACGACCGTCAAGGCTCATATCGAGTGCTGTGCCGGCCTGTACTTACTCTGGAAGAGCATCCCAGAATGCTTTAGTGTGCCGATACGCAGGTCCGCTCATGATATAATCCCTTTTGAAATGTGGCAACGTTTTAAGGAACCCGGATGGTTCGTAGTGTTGGTCTAGGTCTTCAAACTTGAACTCTTGAATTGCTCCAGCACTATACCCACTTCAGCTTCAGTCAATGCCAAAACACTCAAGATAGGCAAGCGCCTTGAAGCGCGTTTCTGGAAGTTCATGTGTCTTAGTGCAAGTCTTGCCACTAGTGCAAAGAACAGGAATCTATTTCGAAGAAGGGTCATGCCTGTGCTCGACGCCTTTCTAGTCAACGTATGGCACTGACGGATTATTCGCTTCGTCGTCAGACACAAATGGCCGCGGTCTTTGTCAGGAACCCAACCACTGCAAGCATATTTTTGCTCCGCCGTGGAACTCCTCTATTGCCTACGCACAAGCTTTGCGGCAGGCCTGCCGCATAGTGCCAGTGAAGTCGTTGCCGGCTAGCCACCTGTGATACTTGACGCTACTGTGCGAGCCACCAACTGAGTACTGGTTAGCGTTAGACGATGTGCCGACAGCGGCAGGCGCTAATTTTCAAGACGAAGAAGAGGAGGAGGACGATGAGGACCCGACTATTTGAGCACTTCCTGTCGGCTGTTACGGAAATCGGCTCCCATTAGACGAAGGATTGGGCGGGAACCTACTAGTACCTACACTAGTAGGAGGACTGGGCTCCAGATCTTTCTTCTCCTTCCACGCAGCAAGGCGCTCTTCGTGAGACTGCTTCTGCTTCTCGTCAGCTGTCTTCGGCGCGGCCGCCTGCTGTGATTTTACTTTCAGTAAGTGGTCGTCCTGCAGTTCAATAATTTGCCATCCCTATCTTGGCTTGCCGGATGTGTCCAGCTCTCGGCAAGCTCAGGGTACTCATTTTGCTCCTTGCTTCCCCTTCTTCAGATAGTGCAGACCGTCCTTCTAGCTAGGGAATTCCTCATAACAGTCGTCTATGTCAGGAAACTTGCAGCCGTGGACCCACATAAAGTGAGTTGCCATCTCGCGACAAACCGGAAACGTTTTCGAAGCTGGGCAGTCCTTCCCAGCACTGCAGAGCGTCCCACGCTTAGGACCCTCTGACATAAACCTGTAGCAGTGGGTCTGCTAGTGAGGCCACTTTTTGAAGTAAGCGTTCAGCGCTCACTTCTTCTTATGGAAATTATCGTGACCAGAGAACTTAGCATTGATTGTGACTATCACCTTTTTGCCTGTAACAGCCTAGAAGTTATCTTTTGATAAGCTTGAAGCCGTAGCCGCAGAACCTCACCGTCAGGATCACTTTCACTTAGGTTCGGCCTTGGTAGCTTCTT
>JACLAC010011184.1_pt1 | contig 22474 bp, 11 predicted proteins | sample 8027881 | NCBI WGS metagenome assembly JACLAC01 (sample SAMN15725517, study PRJNA655200) | protist metagenome | isolation source: fluorescence activated cell sorting (FACS) single amplified genomes of... | place: Spain: Blaines Bay Microbial Observatory, Mediterranean Sea | collected 2016-01-19 | reverse complement strand
CAACCCAAATCAGGGGAATTGAATCCGGTGGAGCCGTCGAAGGACTTCCCGCCCATACATTCCCGACTGATGACGGGGGAGTTGATATGAAATGCCCAACTGAGATTGCAATTAGCGACCGCCGTGAAGCCGAATTGGCAAAAAATGGATTTATGCCATTAATCCATAAGAAGAACAGTGATTTTGCCGCGTTCATAGGTGCTCAATCACTCCAAAAACCCCAAGAGTACGATGATCCAGATGCAACCTCAAACGCCAATTTATCTGCAAGGCTGCCGTACTTATTTGCAACTTGCCGGTTTGCACACTACTTGAAGTGTATGGTTCGCGACAAAGTTGGATCATTCCAAGACGAATCCAGCCTACAAGGTTGGTTGCAGAATTGGATCAACCAGTACGTCGAACCGAATCCAGCAGGAGCCAATCAACACGACATGGCTCGGCGCCCCCTAGCGGAGGCGCAGGTCGTGGTTGAACCAGATCCAAGTAACCCTGGGTATTATTCTTCGAAGTTTTTCCTAAAACCACACTATCAGTTGGAAGGATTGACGGTTTCCTTAAGGCTGACATCGAAATTGCCTGCAGGCTAACTTCATTCCAAGGTAGTTTCCGAGTTTAATTTCAAATTTTAAAAATTTCAAAGGTGAAAAATGATATTGTGCTTAATCAAAGGTGCCAATGGCAAGACGAAGATAAAGGGTTACGAGGAGTGGTTCTCACTGAACAGCTTCTCATTTAATGTAGAGAGAGAACTTAAAGATACCAACAAGGCGGGAACTGAGGATGTCAATCTAGGCGTTGCCGAAATGCAAGAATGTTCAATGTCCAAGCACATGGACAGTGCTTCCATCGTCCTTGCTAAAGCCGGAATCGCAGGCGCTTCGGTAGGAACCGCCGAAGTTAAGTTCTTACAGACCTTCGGCGATAAGAACGTCTGTTATTTACAGTTCAAACTTGATAACGCGTTCGTTAAGTCGTGGAGCGTCAGCGGCGATGCTGACGACCGTCCCACCGAGGAAATTACGCTGTGGTACAACAAAATTGCGTTTATTTACTTTACTACATCGGACGGCAAAAAATTTCTCCCTACCCCAGATTGTGCATGGGATGCCTCGAAAGGGGCAATTTGGAAAGGACACGGATTAGATACAGCAGCCGCCGGTGCGTAGTATTTACGCTTAATTCCTCTGTATTTTATCGCCTTCCCAATGACAGCATCCAGTTAAGCCAAGTTTAAAATTAAGGAAAACAAATGATATTAATTAGCATTCCCGGAATCTTAGGGGATTCCCAAATCACTGGATTCGCAGAAAAATATTTTTCGGCCGAAAGTCTCAGTTTTGGCCACGAACGTGAGCTCAAAGATAGTGGTAAGGCTGGAACATCGGACATAAATGTCGGTGTCGTCGAATTTCAAGAAGTGAGCATCTCCAAAACTTTTGACGCATCCTCAACTGGTCTTGCAAGGAAAGCTATCGCGGGATCCTCCTGCGGAGAAGTTGACATTAAATTTGTCCAAACAATCACCGATGCTAGTGAAAATCAACAAAACGTCGTATTCCTTCAGATGAAACTCGACAATGTATTTGTTAAAACATGGAATATCTCTGGAGATGAAGACGATCGTCCAACCGAAGAAGTAACGCTATGGTACAACAAGATTGCTTTTAGTTACTTCAATAGCCCCGATGGGAAAACTTATGATCCACCAGGAACTTGTTCGTGGGACAAAGCCGCACAAGCAGCGTGGAACGATGGCGTTAATAAGTTGTCTGGTACTATTGAAACTCACTCTGCAGCTTAACAAATCTTGCAGGACTGAGTTAAATTCTGCAGCTGTATTGAGAAGACGCGGGAATGGAGCTTAAGGTTGATAGCAAATGTAATTTTATTGCAACTCTCGAACGGAGCCAATTCGTTGATCGATGCTGGAGCGTGCACGATTCCAGATTACGAAAAGTGGCTCCTTCTCAATGACTTTAGTTTCAGTCTCGAAAACGATAAAGACGACTTCTCAGCTTCTGAGGCCACCTCCAGTCCGCAGAAGCCGCAGGCGATTGGTGTCAACAAAGCGCTAGATCAATCAACGGTTTACCTGATGCATCTTGCCGCGCAAGATCGCTCAACCAAGGAATCGGAGATTGAGAAGCGAACCGCTAAAATAACGGTTTTAGAAAGTAAGAACTTTGGTGCAAAAGATACACGAGCGGACAAACTATACCCGACCGTCCAATTCTTACTAGGTTCCGTTCGAATCAAAAATTGGTCCATAAACGTGCAGGCAGAATCAGCAGCAACCGAGTCATTTTCGCTTTTGTTTAGACAGTTCTCCATGGTTTATTCTGGTCAGAAAATAGGCTCTACGAGCATTACAAGATTTGGGCCAAAATCTTGGGATGAAACCGAGCGAGACGACTGGTCTGCCGGCGACGGAAAATGGTACGTACGCTAAAGAAAGTTTTGAGTGCATCTAATGAGCAAATCACGCCAAGCGTTGCAAAACAAAGATTTGTCTACTTGCCTGAAAGAATTAAAGAGTGAGATTCGTTCAGCACCGACCAACCACGAAAAACGGGTCTTTTACTTTCAATTGCTCTGCGTTTTTGGAGAATGGGACAAAGCGCTTACTCAACTCGATGTCTGTCGTGATTTAAACTCGTCGAACCTGTCGATGTCTCAAACTTACGAGCAAGTACTCCAATGTGAAAAATTCCGAGACGCAGTATTCAGGGGGAAACAAACCGCGACCATTCTTGGCGAACCACCAACCTGGGTCGCTCTAATGCAACAAGCGGTGAAGCATGCTGCGGAAGATGACTGGACCGCCTTTACAGCAATTCAGAACCAAGCGTTTGAGCAAGCCTCAACAACCTCAGGTAAGATTTTACTATCTACAGACGATAGCGGCGAGACAGCTGATGAAATTTCATTTAACTGGATAGCCGATGCCGATCCTAGGTTTGGCCCGATGATTGAGTGCATTGTCAATGGCAGGTATTTCTGGGTTCCTCTTGAAAGTATTCAATCGATCGAAATTGAGAAACCAGCAGACCTCCGAGATCTTGTATGGACGCCAGCCCAGTTCGTCTGGCGAAACAAAGGCGAGGCAGTAGGATTTATTCCAACTCGTTACCCCCAATCCGAAAAATCAGTTGATGACCACATAAAGATAGCTGGAAAAACGGAATGGACAGAATCCAACGAAGGCACATTTCTTGGATTGGGAATGCGGATGTTCGCAACCGAGACCAACGAGTTTTCACTGACCGAAATCAGCAAGGTGGTTTTCCATCACCAGGAAGAATCAGAAAACGTTGGCACGTAGTGCAACTCTGCTTTGAAAGGCTCCTAGATCATTCTTGACAGCGTGGGTTACCGATGAGTTGTGTCTGTAAACAGCAATTAAATGCAGCCTTAGCCGCATTGAAAAATCTCCCACTTGCTGCCTTGGCCGGCCTGCTTCCTCCCGGAATCCCAACCCTGCCTGCCGGTATGATCTGTCAAAAACTCTCTGCGTCAGCTCAAGCTTCTGCCGCACTTTCAGCGGAGGCGAAGTTTTTAGCCAATCTAGCAGCCAAGGCTTCCTTAAGCGCCAATCTTGCGATTAGCCAAGTCGCGAAACTGGAGGCTCTTGCAAACATTTCCAATAGTTTGGGAATTAATGTCTTCTCGCCAAAGGCTTCATTGCAAATTTCACTCGCGATTCAATCTGCAAATCTACACCTTCCGTCAATTGCGGCAATCCTCGCAGAATTACTTGCTCCTCTTATCGAAATGCTTGCTGAGATAGCGAAAATGCTCGCTGCAATGGCAACCGTGAACACTACCCTCGGCCTGAATTTGGCAATGCCGGGAGTCGCAGCAAAACTTAGCGCCGCAATAAATGCCAAGCTTGCACTCGCTGCAAACCTTGGAATGAGCGCAGGACTAAACGCTTCCGCAGCGGCCAATCTGTCTGCTCACATGCGTTTATCTGCAGCCTGCAAAGCACTCGGCATCAACCTTCTTAGCCCCGGAGGTATACCTCAGCTAAATGCGGCTTTGAAATTAGCCGCAAATTTGAAAGCACCTCAACTATCACTCGGACTATCTAAACTTTCAGCTCTAACAAGTGCACTCGCTCAACTGGCCGCGATTCAATCGATGCTTAAAGTCAATTTGAAACTCCCCAATGCCATGCAACTTTTAGCAGCAGCACTCAGCCCGCTTTTTGCCTCGATGAATGCAATGGCGAATCTTAATCTCAAGACATCTGCCATATCGTCCGCACAAGCAAGCCTGTCTGGATCGGCAGCCGTTTCAGCCAACTTCGCTGCATCGGCATCCCTAGTGGCAAGCGCCAATTTTAGCGGCTTGTTACTTCCACCGATCCCACAATTCCCCCAGTTATCAATGCTCGCAAGTTTTTCAAGTCAATTATCACCTGGGATTGTCAGCCCATCACCCTGCTCAGGTTGCTCTTTTGGAATTCGTTGAAACTATGCTCAGTGTAGGAAATTTCTCCAACAAAACTGACATAAGCTGGTAAAATCGGAGCTTTCCAATCCTTGCCTTTTCAAGCTAAATAAGAACCACTCAGATGTTGAATTTCATAGAAGATTTCCTTCTGACACTTTCTCAAGTACCCGGTCTGAAGTTTCTCGAAAGTTATATGAATCAAATTCGGACGCGACGAACTCAGTTTGACCAAGATCTTGGAGATAAGATAGCTCAAAAAAATAGCACTTTAGCTGCTTATAAAAAGATCAAGAATCTACCCAAGAACATGAAGGGCTCGAAAAAAAAAACGTTAAGCCCAAGAGCCCCCTTAACCTAATTAAAGTGAGTCATTTGAGTAATGAACTCTATCGAAACTAATTGCTCAAACCCAAAAGCTCCACTATTGAAAAAACAACAGGAGAACGTTGGTGGCAAAAACAGAAGGTGTACATTTCATCCATGCAAATTTTCAAAAAGCAGACCTGTATTTTGTAAGTCTATTGGGCTTAGAAGAATTAGGAAAACCTTACAACTATCAGGTGCAATTTTGCTGCAAGGACAGTGTTACGCTTGATCCCAATAAATTCTTGGGACAAAAGATGTCAATTGAAGTCAAAAGAAACTCCACGAGTCGTTTCTTCCACGGTTTGATCCGGTCCTTTCGCCAAGAAGGAAGAAACGGGAATTATTTGCGATTCCGCGTTGAATTAGTGCCGTCTCTGTGGCTTCTCACTCAAGCATCCGATTGCCGGATTTTTCAAAACAAGTCTGTCGTTGACATCATCAATGATGTTCTGGGAAGCGATAAGCCAAAGGCAAAATTATCTGGCAAATACCCAAAAATTCCGTATTGTTCTCAGTACCGCGAGTCTGATTTTGACTTCGTAAATCGCTTACTGGAATCGGAAGGGATCTACTACTATTTCTCCCACGAAAAATCAAAGCATGAGATGCATCTCATCGATGCAAATTCAAAAGCTCCTAAATTTAAAGGCGGCCCGAAATTAATCTTCAGAAGCGGTGGTGGCGCTACCACGGTCGACCACATTGACGCATGGAACCACAACCATCAGATCTGCACAGGGAAGTTCGAACTAAAAGACTTTGATTTTGAAAAACCGGATGTCCCACTAGAAACTAAATCACAAAAAAAACTAGATTACTCCCATTCAAATCTCTCCGTCTTTGACTATCCAGGAAACTACATTGAGTCAAAGCGTGGGGAGCATCTAACGGAAGTTCGCCTCAACGAAATTCTTTCAAACCACGAAACGGTGGAAGCGACAAGTAATTGTCAACAGTTGTCTGCAGGGCATTGGTTTAAATTTCAAGATCACCCAATCAAAACTGAAAACGATGATTATCTAATCCTTTCGACAAAAATTGAAATTCAATCGAGCGAACTAGAGGCCTTTGGCAGATCAGCAAATGTTTTTCAAACCAGCTTTCGAGCCATCCGAAAAAAACAGCAATTTCAACCAAAACGCGTGACCTCCAAACCTTTTGTTAGAGGGCCACAAACGGCAATCGTCGTTGGTAAAAAAGGCGAAGAAATCTGGACCGATAAATACGGCCGTGTCAAAGTTCAATTCCATTGGGATCGCGAGGGGAAAAAAGATGAAAATAGCTCTTGCTGGATTCGAGTATCCCAAGCTTGGGCCGGAAACAATTGGGGCTCCATTCAACTTCCGCGCATTGGACAAGAAGTAATCGTTGAGTTCCTCGAGGGAGACCCAGATCAACCCATCATCACCGGGCGTGTTTACAACGCAAAAATGCCAGTTCCCTACAAATTGCCTGCAAACCAGACCCAAAGTGGCATCCTCAGTCGTTCGCTTAAAAAGGGAAGCACCAAGACGTTTAATGAACTCCGGTTCGAGGACAAGAAAGACTCGGAAGAAATTTATTTTCACGCAGAGAAAGATTTTAAGCGCGTAGTAGAAAACAACGACACGCTAGAAATTGGCTTGGAAAAGAAAGACAAAGGTGATCAAAAAATCACCATTCATAATGATCGAACGACAACGCTAAATGAAGGCAATGACAGCCTTACCTTAAAAAAAGGGAACCTGACGACCAAGGTCGACAAAGGCGATCTCTCAACCTCCGTCGCCAAAGGGAATGTCACAACCACTGTGTCGAAGGGAAATCTCACGACCAAGGTCAACGGTGGAAAGATCTTAATCAAAGCCGCCAAAGAGATCACCCTCCAAGTTGGCGGAAGTAAAATCACCGTCAAACCAGATTCGATCGTGATCACTGCGCCAAAAGTAAAGGTAGAGGGTAAGGCAAAGGCAGAAGTCAAAGCAGCCGACGTGGCAATTCAAGGCAAGATGAAGGCGGAAGTCAAAGGGCTCAAGGTCGATCTAAAGGGCTCTGCGATGACGGGCATCAAAGGGGCGATAGTTAAAATTAATTAACTAAACTCAACTTACCAAAGCCAACCAAACTAACGTATTTCAAAGAAATCTAAATCCAAATGCTTGTGTATTTACATGTCGACCAAGGTCCCCATCTCGGCCGCCGTATTGATTTGAAACATGGACAAACTGCGGTCTTTGGAAGCAGTGACTTTTCTGATTTCTGCTTCTCTGAAGATCAGCAGATGGCTGGAAAACATTTCCAACTTTCGATCAAAAATAATCGCTGCTGCCTCGTCCACCTCTCCAAAGATCACATCTCTGAAGTCAATGCCGAAGAAATTACTACAACAGACTTGATTGACGGAGACATCCTTCGTGCTGGGCAAACTTGCTTTCGAATACACATTGAGAATCGGAACGCAGCAGATGATACCGCAGCGAATATCAAAGAAATCGAAACGGTTCAAGAAATAATTGACCTTAAAGAGAGGTGCATTTGTATTGAACTTTCAGAAGACGCTGTTGAATTATCCAACGAATCACAAACGCGTGAGGAGCTTGTCGAAGTTTTAAAAAGCGAAAGCTTGTTTGAAGATGCAATTCGTTTGCAGGCAGATATCCTTGAAACAGCCACAGCAATTAAGTGGGCCAATCAAGCCATCGCTAATCTTGTTGGCGAGGAACTCACAGAAACCGATCGGACCGCAGTCGATGCTGTCAATCGATGGATCGAAGAGCCGACAGAGGAGAACAGAAGGCTTAACGAAGCACTAGCGGAAAAACTAGATTACGCTGGTATCGGCGGGGCAATTACCGCAGCTGTTTTCCTTTCCGGTGGAAGTATAGGCGCATCCGACCTCGGCCACGATATTGATCCAGAACCTTACTCGGCCGGGCAAGCGTTGACAGTCGCGCTGTTGCTGGCGGCGCTAGATGAAGATCCTGACGAAACTGAAACGCAATTTAAATTAATCCTCGATATGGCAACCGAATGATTAGAGCATCTTCGCGCCATATGTATTTATTTTTTGGGCATCTGCCAAGAGTCGGCTATTAAACACCAACCCACACGTCCGAGCTAAATATTATAATGTTTAGAAAAAAGAGTGTGGTAGCTGGATAAAAACTCCTACCCTTTTGATCTATGGCCAAAACAAACCAACGTCCTGCAGTCTTACGAGACTCATGGAAAAAAACAAAACAGCCTCCACAAGTTGGAAGGTTATTGAAGTCATTGAAGTTAGTGGCTCTGAGCGGTGCCGGACTCACCCTTTTGAGTTGTTTTCTTTTTTTGACGTTTGCCCCCGTGTGGCACCCTAACACTCATGTGCTACTCATCACCGGTGGGCAGTCGAAATCACATCAGATAGTGCCGCTCAATTATTCACTTGATGATCTAAAGCAATTTAGTGAGATCAAACCCAGTGTCGCACTCCAGTCAGTGGAATTACTTGACAACTACGTTGAACTAACGTCTGAAGAGTCTGTATCTGAGATTAAGAATCAACTCGACTCAATGGTTCTCAATTCTAAAGATGTTCTAATTATTTATGTATCAGCACATTGTTATATCCTTGATAAAAAACCTTTTTTTTGCTGCAGGAACTTTCAATTTGGGGCGTCGGGAGTAGGCCAAATCCCTATCAACAGCTTTCTGGATTTAGTCTGCAGCACGAATGCTGGAACAAAATTGATCATTTTGGAATCCGGCCAGCATTGGCCAGATGCAAGAGCGGGCATGGTCACAAACATGCTTCCTTCTGTCTTAAAATCTCAAATCAAAGGGCGTAAAGATCTTTGGATAATGGGAGCTTGTCAAGACTACCAACGCTCTCTCTTTTCGATGAAAGACAAGCACACCAATTTTGGATATTTTGTCGCAGAAGGTTTAAAGGGTGCGGCGGACCTAGATCAGAATCGGATCCTCAATCTTCAGGAGTTGTACCGATATGTTCACACCAATGTCAGCGCAGCGTCAAAACCAAAAGACCGCCAACCGCTTCAGACTCCATTTCTATTTTCTGGACTCGAAGCACAAATCTCTTACGACCCAGTCTTGCTATCAATCGATCCTCTACTAGTCCAAGATGACAACAATGCAGGCCAAGCCACTTCTGAAACTCCGTCCTCATCGACGGAGGAAGCATCGACCGAACAAAATCTAAATCTTACTCCTCCCCAACCTCAACAACTTAGTTCGCCTAAGGTTCAGAAACTCCAAGATGACGCAAAGATTCCAATTGAAGTTGCCGTGAAAGAAAAAACGGAAAACTTACTCACAGTAAATCTGCCCACCTCGGGAGAGTCGCAAAAAGCCAGGTCTAAAATCTGGAACCAAACTTACCGGAGCTCTGGTGAGCTCCTCAAGCAAGCATGGAGCCTCTATTTTGAATTAGAAGGATCTCAATTCGCTCACTATCGTCCTATTGATTATGCTCCCGTTTCTTGGCGCGAACTTGGCGATTTAATCATGCAATACGATCGCCAAATCAGGCAAGGGCACGAAGCCACTGAAACGAACGAACGTCTAACAGAAATTATTGAGGCGCTGGCAGCCTTAAAAACTGGCGAACCCGTGCCAATCGCTGCTAATTTTGGCGTGATCGATCGAATTGTTGCCTCGCAACCGCCATCCCTTTTTCAACCAAACGAAATTTACTCAATGGGCTATTGGAAGCAACTTGAATCCACTGGTCTGACAAAACAAAATGGTGAACTTGGAAAGAAAATTGCCGAATTTGATTCGGCACTAAAGTCAGAAACGGCAGAGCCCCTGATAGAGTGGCTAAAGACGCACCCAGATTTAGCTAGACTGCACGAATTCTGGTTGGCAAACAAATTGCTTAACACGCCTAATTTAGATTGGCCTACTCAACGCCTATGCTTATCAGTGAATCGCATAGCTGAACAAACGGGAAGCCCATATGTTTCCCAATTCCCGGCGATTCTTGAGCGTTTAGAACTGGCTGATCAAGTCAGAATTCAAGCAAATAACCTACTTGAGGATCAAGTGGAGCGAGGCTGGTTACAACGTGCCCAAACTGGTTTAGCAGAATCTGCAAAAATTTACACGCAGGTAGGTAAAAACATCCAAACTCTCAGCCAGGCCTTCCACTTGAGAAATGATTTGGTCAAACGGCTAATTTATTTAAAAAGAATTGGCTTTATTAACGCAAACAATACTAATAATACGTTCTACGAATTGATGGACGAACTTGTCAATGCTGTTTCAAAGCTAGATGCCGAACTGAATTCCATTGCCAATTCAGAATTTTCTTCTCTGCAATTTAGCATCAAAAACTCAACCAATATTTATCAGCGCATTTGTAATTTATTATTCCAAAACTCAAATAACGGTGGCCCAGTATTTGCGAGCGAGCAAGTTGATTTTAATACCCTACTTGATGCACCAATTTTTGAAACAGAAACGAGAAGCGCGCTCCTACTTAAGCTTCATGCTCAACCAAGCCTCAACTCCATCGCACCGACGATCAAGGGGTTCCCTAAAGTTCCTGAATTCAAAATTGCTCCAAACAACTCATCTGAGCTGCAATACGCGCTAGAGCGTAAAGTCCTCGAATTAAAGGATAACGATGAGAATGAAATTGAGCGACTTAAAAAATCGATCGAACAAAAGACACTTGATCGAGCTGAAACGGATCGATTACTCGCAGATTTTTATGAAGACATCTTTGAAGAAGTCAACCAAACTTTATCTGATCAATCAACCGGTAAATCAGAATCTGAAACTGACACCGAGCAACTCAGAAAAACATGGTTCAACTACCAACTAGTCGACCATCGGGATCTTCCTCCATCTCCACAAACTGTCAACACGTCCAAAATTTACAATGATGCTGGTTTTCACTCTTTAGCGTTGGCACACTCTCGCATGAGTTCCGCAATTCAAAATCAAACGCTACTCGACAGACAATTTATTGCAAGAATCCAAAACTCCTATCTTTTAAAGATGCAGCAATTTGGAAATATTACGGGGCTCAAATTTATTGACCCTAGGCCAGTTCAGTTTCGCGGCATCAAACAGGTGAATCTAACTGGTGGAGAAAGTCGAGAGATCGATATTTTCTATCAATTAACAACAGATGAAATGGAAAACGTCCGACTGTACTTGGATTACAATCCCCAAAGCATCAATGTCAGGGAGCTCAATAATCTAAAATCAGCCGCTAACATGATTGAATTACGCGCTTTAAACCCGTCATTGGCCAATCCACTCGACCACCCAAACGGCATGGGAAAAAAAACCAGCCCTGGAGAACAAAACAAACTTACACTACTCCTCAGCCCCCTTCCCGAAGGCCCTGATTCTAATTTGATCATAACAGCCGTCGTCAATGGCCAAGCTCTCCGTCACATTGTCAAAGCAACACTCTCAGCACAATCTGATTGGGAATTAACTTTAGAGCCGCGTATGGCCGAAGTCGCCTATGCGAAAGACAACCAAATTGACCTTTTGCCTCTTCCAAATCGAAAATCAGATTTCGAGCTCTTTCTCAAAAACAAGAGTGGTCGGCCAAATAATGTAAAACTAACCCTTCTTTCCCCCCAGAAAAAATTAACCGCTTCAATTCCTACCGGTACCATATCGGCGACTAAATTACAAACTTTTAAAGACTCTCTAGGCCCGTTGTACATTCTTCATGAAACTCCGGTATGGACCAGCAGCCCAAGTAACTCTCCACTGCCGGTTCCTATGCTGCCTGTTAAGGACAAAGAGGAGGCTGATGAAACCGAAGAAGAAAAAGCACCACCTGAGAAAATCGATGTACGGCATGGTATCTTGGCGGTGCTGACTGACGAAAATGGTCAAGACTCTCAAATATGGCATTTAGATTTCCGACCTCAAAAACCGATGCGATTTCTAAATCTAACGGCCGGTTACAACGCCGCACGGGAACGAGTTGAAATCAAAGTAAAATCCAACGCTGCCGAAACTATCCCAATCGAAGGTCATGAAATCATCTGTGAATTCGCCAGGCCGCTCTCCCTTCGATCTCAATCTCGCTTACAGGGGAAAATCACTCCTCAAACTCCAGAGATAGATTTATATGCAGAAGTGACATCTGCAAAAGGGCGATTCGAAACTGTGAATGTCAACGTCGATAATTACCCAAGGGCATTCATTTTTGAAATTCCCTGCTGGGAAGATGTGCAACAAATTGCTCCATCTAGAAATATAACAAACATAGAGATTAGTAGACCCTTACCTAGCCAGAGCTTTCAAGCGCCCACCCAATCCATACCGGTAGAATTTAAAGTCGATACTCCAATCACTGCATTTGATAAACCCAACAGCGTCGTTGAAATTGGAATCGATGCAGATCGTGACAGAGAGCTAAATCGCGAGAACACGGTCAAATTCTATTCTGATCGCCAAGCTGAGATTGGCTTTGAGGGCCTCGATCAAGATGGAAAAATTCAGATTGAAAATCAAGTCGGTGATTTTCGAATCAACCTTAACGGCACTGGATTTAGAAATTCAAAAGTAAATATTCTCGGCCGCATCCAGACCGATTCCAAAATAGAATGGAGCAATCCGGTTGAAATACGCCTTGATGCAAAGCCGCCAGAAATAAAACGGTTGATTCTTGATCCAGGTAATCTAATTACTCGTGAATCAAAGTTTTTCGCTCGTGTGATTGCAGAAGATGGCGCGATGAGCGGTGTTGAAAGCGTAATTATTCAGTTTGCTAACAGCGATGGAGAATTAAATGAAGAGCTTCCAACCATCATCGCCGCAAAACAGAGCGACCTCTCATGGCTTGGTGAAATCCCTTTAGACGATCTGCCTGACGGTTTGAACGAACTTCTTGTTAGCGCTGTTGATGGCGTCGGAAACCAAAGCCAATACTCTAAAAAATCATTTAAAATCACCACCCCCGGCGAGATGGCAGAAGAAAAACAACGCCAGCGTTTTACCTTAAAGGGAAAAGTGTATTACAGGGGTTCCACCCAATCAGGAGCCAGCGTCGAATTGGTGAACGAAAAAGGCAATACTCTAGAGACCACTTGCGATAAAAACGGGACATTTAAATTTGATCAACTACCAAGCGGCCAATATTCTCTCAAAGCAAAGGCTGTTGTCCGCAACCAACCGCGGATCTTCAAAGATCAGATTGAATTTGGCCCGGACCAACCCGTGATGAAATCACTTGCGATCGATTTGGACTAATGCCCAAAGTTCAATTGCTCGACTCAGCTGAGCTATCGGAACGCTCAGCCGTTTATTTGCCATTGACGTGTTTATACTTGTAACCGCTGGCTTTGCTTATTTACACCTTGAAAGCATCCAACGCGGGAAGTAGTCCCCTATCGCCAAACACCTTCGCACCGCATGCGCACAGTCTCCATGGAGCAAGTGGCCTAACGAACTTAGCTTGAGTATCGGTGTCATGACCAACCATGTTCGGCGATGGTTGTTTAATTTAGATGCTGACAAGTTTACATGGGCTTTCGGTATGTCCCCAAACCTGAAGCTCGAATAACTTGAAAATCTAACGGCTTGACTAACCAAGATCTTCACCGCGCCTCGCTTCGCACTACTCCCATCGTAGATCCGTAGGCTGGATGAAAAAAACAAGTGTGAAGCTGGAGCTGTCTCCGTTTTTGCGTAAATCTCAGTATGCGTTTACTTTTCACTATATAATGTAAAGCGCTATCTAGAAAATCAGAGCCGGTAACAGTGAGCTCGAACGCCTTAAGGCTTCAATGCACGCTTAGTACAACAAGCTCAGCTGCACCCTACATGAATTCTAATATGTCGGCCGCTTCCACGGCGACATCGGTGGGAGCGAAATATTAAAATGATTCACAAACGGTAGACGGCGATTAATAAGAGGGCAGTGCCGGACAAACACTTAAAAACCGCGATAGAAATGATTTCTAGAGCCCAGTTTTGTGATTAACGATCAATCCCTGGAACCAAATATTTCGTCTCTTACTCGCTAGCGTTTTACTCTAGACAGCCTGCTTAGATACCTCAGCGACAAAACCCGCACAAATTGCCTAATCGCCTAAAGCTAAACCATCGGGAGAGTCGAGAATTGAGTTAGGTATTCTCGAATTCTCGGACTAACCCCAACTTTTGACTTTGGCCAGACATTTTCCATTAATCTTAGGACTTTTGGTAGCTAATCTGCTTGTTGGCTGTGCCAGCGTTCCACCAGCACCTCCAACACCACCCCCACCCCCGAGTAGTTTGTCGGTTGGTGAAACAAACATAGTCGCGCTTGCTGTTCCTGCAGCCAGCAGTGGGCCTCAACAGAACTTATTTCAATTCTTGGGATTGGACAAAATTTTTGGCGGACTTGGAAGCGGTCTAAATCGAATTTGTAGTCGAATCAAATCGGGACTTGGACTTACTGGTAAGTTCCCTGGCCTCCAACCTAAGCCACCAGTTGTTCCGATCACCGACCCGGCTAATTCAAGTGAAGAGGCGAGTCCGGCTGTACAAGCGGCCGCAAAAGTTAAAGCCGAGCAAGATCAGGCTGACCAAAAGATTCAAGCAATTCGCTATCTCGCCTCAGTTGGTTGTAGCGAGTGTTACCCGGAGGTCGAAGAATCATTGCTTGCAGCATTGGATGACTGCACCGAATCAGTTCGATACGAAGCAATTAAGGCACTGCGTGGAGAATCCAAAGCAACATGTAGTCAATGTTGCTCCGGAGGCGGATGCTGCAGCAAGAAAGTCCAAGATAAACTCTCTAAACTTGTCAACGACTACAAAAAAGATGGCGCCCGAGTGGAGCCATCACAGCGAATTCGTCGGCAGGCAAGGTTAATTCTTGAAAACTGCGTTCCAGCCAACATTACAGACGAACCGGGTGTACCCTCCGAAGGCCCTTCATCTTCCGCCGACAATAAGAACGAATCACCTACATTGGCAGTTGAGCCATCACCAAGACCGAATACTAGTTCCCAATCTAGCATAGCTTTTCCAGATCCCGAACTCTGTGTTAGTTACGTTGATAACCAGCCTATTAAGGCCTGGGAACTCGACGACTCTATCCACCAACAACTAAGAGAGCTAAATAAAAATGATTTTGAGGAACTCAGTCCGTCGGTTAGAACCGCCATCGTTGAGCAGGCACTCAAGCAGGCGATTGCAAGACGACTAAAAAAGAACTCATTCGCCGCGAAACATTTAGAAATTGCTACCTGGAGTGACGAATACGAAACAGAATTAGATCGCTGGTTTCGTCATGAAATAATTCCAACACCTGAGTTTAGCGAAAAAGAATTATTCGATTACTATCAAGCCCATATTGACGACTTTACAGATCCGGCTCGAATCAAATGGGAAAAAGCTTCCATCACGTTGGAGAACTCTGAACAGTTCGCTTCAGCTTTCAACACTCTGGAATACCTTCGATTATCAGCTGAAGGGATTAGCGCTAAAAAACCCAAAGCTTACGGGAAAATCAACGTCGATGTGAAATCTTACGAGTTGGAATCCGTAAATATCCTCCCCGAGAAAATTAGGGGAATATTACTTGGCTTGCCCTTAGGTAAGACCAGTGGAGTAATTCGGATTGATAACGAGCTTATGATAGCACGTGTATTGAACCGCCAAGATGAAGCATTAATCCCAATAGAATTAGCACGTACAAAAGTGCTATCGCGACTAGAGGCCAGGTACCAAAAACAAGCCGAACATGATTGGTTTCAAAACGCGATTACGTCGCATTCAATTTGGACAATTCTCGACACAACACCTCCGGAATCAATAGTTGACGCCCCGAACCAACTGGCAAAAATCGGCTACACCTCCAACAAAGTAAATAATCCAAAAAACGCAACCAGATCTTCAGAGCCAACCTCCAATAGAATTCCCGTCTTTGAAAGAGAAAGCTTTACAAACCAAATTGACAAAGCAGCGTTCGTTACAGACTCTCTCATCCAATCAGTTTCACGAAACGAGAGTGCCTTAGATTGCTCCACCGTAAAAGAAAAGAAGCTGAAAGAGCAAGCCCCATTGCTGACGCAATCTTTACCCGCAGAAAAGCAATTAGAATCACGCACACAAGAAAAAATCAAACCAACACAAAACTACGCCACTAGCCTAGCCTACATCGCAGAAATCAAAAGCAAACTGGATGCCGAACGAAGGTCAAAAGAAGAATCATCTAAGAAGCCAAACTCAAACATTCTCCATATCAAAAGAAATTCCTCCTCTCCAAAGACACTCCCAACTTCAGGTCAACTTCCTGAATACAAATCGATTATTCAAACCGCGGACTTGCAACAGACGCCTCCCCCAAAGGTATCTAACGGGCAAGAAAAACTGCCAGCTGAAATAACAATTTCGAGTAATTCAGACGTAAAATTCAATAAAAATAAAGAACTATTTACTCCGCTACCCAAAGTTGATTTCTCGCCCTAGCCCTGGCTGCGCCGAATACTGAAAGTACGAGAATTTCTCGAGGTTATTAAATACCCGCACATGTATCATCTGTGTATAGTAGGGATACTAAGTTAATCTCTCATCAAGACTTCAAGAAACCTCATTCGATACCGTACTCGTTTGGCACTTAATAGCGACAATCTTATTTCAACAGCGGATTTTTTGGAATGCAACAGAATCCATCTTCACCTGGCTGGCAGGGCCGGAGACTTAATACGCCGGAAATTCGGCATCGCTGGGAAAAAGCTTGGACTTCCGTCCAGAACAAGGAGTTTCAAGCCCCCTTCCGAAGATATCGTCGAAACTTAATTTTACTCTTCATCGCCTCCGTTTCGTTGTGGCTTGCCTTTGTCTACCTGCTCACATACTCACCCAAACAAACGCCCTTTACTCTTATTTCTTTCAGAGATTATCAATCCCCGGTGCCACTCAACCTTGGAGCGTCCAAAGATGCAAACGGACTTGGAAGTTTAGCCAACCTACAATTTTTTTCAGAAAATGAAATTAACAAATGGCGAGATGAACTCCCAGCTTCCTCCAATCCGAACAAAACTCGTGTCTTAGAAATTGTTGCGAATTCATTCCAAGAGGATCAATCGCTTTTTTTCAAACTGCCGAGCACTCGCATTCTTTACATCAATGGGTATGCCGCGGTAAACCAATCGGACGAACCCTGCCTCATCTTAGCCACGGACAATCCTTTAAACGAAAGCTCATGGTTAAAAATCGAAGATCTATTTGAGGAAATTGATCAATCCACCAAAAGTAAAGATTTTCAAACATTATTGGTATTTGATTGCGTAAAAGAGCTCGATAACTGGAAGCTTGGAATTATCCAAAACGACTGGACAGACCGTGTTGGTGGCTTGCTGGAAAATGAAGGCTTTTCTGAGCTGAGATCAACTTTAACGATTCTTTGCTCAACTTCACCAAATGAATCTAGCCACTACTCGCCTCGATTGGGCAGCTCTGTTTTTAGTCATTTCTTTAAACTAGGTTTAGCTGGACTTGCTGACAAAACCAATTCATTAGATGAATTAAGTGGAAACAATGATGGGCAGGTTTCAGTAATCGAGCTGAAACAATTTGTCACCTCAGAAGTATCCAATTATGTCAGCACGCAATATGGCGTTAGACAAACGCCTACATTTCTTAATCAAGCTCATAGTCACAACTTTACACTAACGTGGAATCTCGATTCCAATAACTTAGCTGAGCTTCAGCGAGCCAATAGCTTTTCTTTAAAAGTTGATTTCCAGAAACTAACAGAATGCTGGGATAAACTTGAATCACTTAGAGAAGGAGGAGCTCTACAATTTGCACCGCAATCATTTAGCGATTGGGAAAACAGGCTTCTTAGAGCTGAAAAACTAGCATTTGAAGATGGTGTCCGAGGGAACTTAAGTTTAGATGCAATTAAGACAGAACTGGAACGTATTGATCTCGAACTGAACCCTAAGGGTTCGTCGTATGATTCCTCGTTCGTATCAAAGTCAAATGCATTCCCAGGACATGAATTAAACTTCCAAAGCGGTGGCCAGTGGGATTCCCTTGCGATGCAATACTTTTTTCGCGACGCAAATGAATTACAGAAGCAAGTAGCGATTGATGAACTATTGAGTTCTCTGGATACTGACGGCCAGAAAGCGAAAATTGATTCGCTTCCAATTCAAGACAAATTCATTGCATCACATTTGATACAAGCAAAGCGTCTAGAGTTGTGGCCTGTTGATACCCAACTCGAGGACTGGCTAAACATATATCACCAATCTCAACAGGCCGCACTTCCAGCAGACTTGCGTATCTTACCAGACATTGAAAGCTCTCTAGATTCTCTAAAAAACCTCCGCAGATCGTCTTTAGACTACTTGCTCATTGGCAATCAAGTAGCAGACAAGTTCGACTCAATCATAGAGAAAGCAAAAACACTTACCACCGAGACACTGGAATTAAGTCAAGAACGAGAAACCTATCATAAAAATCTTGACAAAGCCTACTCAAGATTTCCCTATCTCGCACAATGGCGACTTCGCACCCATTCAAATAAAGCAAAAGGCGAGACCCTCAATTTCCACCTAGCCTCGGCAAGCTTCTCAACTAATGCCTTAGAGACCTTTCTCGCAGTTTACGAAAAACTGGAAACAGAATATCAAGAACTTGCAAGTTCGCTTGCAGACAAAAAACAACTTTCCGCCAGTGATATATTTGAAATAAACAACCTCCTTCAAGCTCCACTTTTAAAAGGAAAAAAGCGTCGCAGCCTTATTGAACAACTAATTGAATTTAACCCTGAAGCTGCGGGAAAAGTCAGAGCGAATCTAGCTGATTCTGATGAAGATTTCGCTCCGCACTACCTCACTCCGGAACAAGTCGCAAAACATGCGCGAACTCTCCTCTCCAAATTGTTGGAAATAAATGATAATCAGCAAACAACCAGTCAATTCTCCGGCGAGATCCGCAGTTCACTGCTTGCTGCAGAAATTGCCTTCCCCCAAACAACTGAAATTTCGGAAAATGAAGATGCTCAGCTTCTCAAACGAATCAATTTTCAACGAAGAATAGCAAGCCTCTTAACGAAATTTCCAACGTCAGAATCAGATTCGAAAGATTTGATTTTCGTTAAACTGCAAAACAAATTACTAACAAAAGTGCTCGATGACGCAGCTAAGACCGCCTTACTCGATCTCTATGGATTTCCAGCTGATAATATCATCGAACGCGTGCCTGTCTTTCAACAGTTGGTAGCTAATTATTTAAAGAAACTCAAGCGTTCCCCAAACTTTGACAGATCCAACTTAGAGAATGGACTTAAAGAAAGAATAGATTTAATAGAAAAAGGATTTGAATTATCAGCCACCACAGTGTCATCCATTCAACCTGGACTACCAGAAAGAGTGATGGTGGAGGTGAACCCCGGAGAGGACAAAGAAACAGATCTCTACAGCACATTCCCTCAAGGTGCGATGTCTTTAAGGTTCTCTGGTGAGAACGGCTTCATAAAAGAGGGGCAAGCGTTTGAGCTCCTCCCGTTAAAGAACATTTCAAAATTTGAAATGAAAGCCTCCGCTACACCACTCAAACTAACTGCCATGTTTCGTGGCAACGATTTTACAACCCGAGTCCTTTCGGAGGGGTTTAATGGGTTTACGGTCGATACAAATTTAAAGACACCCAATACTGCCTCCGTTGTGCTTAATGGAAGATTGAAAGCAAGACCCACGATCCTATTCGCTCTCGATTGCTCACAAAGTATGGCGAATGAAATTTACGTCGAGTCGATCGGAGATCAAATGATCCCTCGCCTTGCATCTGCACGAGGTGTCCTAAAGAATTTACTCAACGATTTCGCGCAGCGAGGCGATTCCAAAATTGGCATCCGGCTATACGGCCATCGAATCGGTTGGTCAACCGATGAACCCGTAAGAGCGCTCACTCAAAGTTCTTACAATGGTGAATTCCCTGATGGCATAATCCCCGAAAATGATGTCGAGCTGGTGCTTCCAATCGGTCGGTATACCGAGGACGAACACAGTCGCATCACCAAACAACTCGATTCCGTGCGAGCCTGGGGGCAATCTCCTCTTTACCTCACTTTGAGGGAAGCCATTAAAGATTTTGAAGCAGGAGATGAGTATGAGAACCCCAGTATTGTCGTAATTACCGATGGATTAAATTATCAATTCACGCCTGGCAACGAAATCACTTTTGCCGCCCAGAAAACGGAATTGGAAGATCTGCTTAGCGATATTAAACAACTAAAAGAAAATGGGAAAACTATTCCAATCTACATCATGGGATTTGGAATTTCTGAAGCAGAACAAAGTATTGCAGCCAACGAGTTTCGGCAAATAGAAGAAGCGTCCGGTGGAAAATACTTCTCATTTCAAAATGAACGCGACCTCGCCCGAGTACTGGAGGAACAACTTCAACTGGGCAGTTACGAAGTAGTTCCGAGTTTGGAAACTGCAGAAACTTCATCGGACAAAGAAACCACAAAAAAACTAAACGAAAAAATCACTCTCAATGAGCGAGGAGATTACCAACTTTTTATTGATGGGCTGGCGGCTTTCCCCTTTGCTGTCGAAGGAGGAGAATCGCTTCAATTTTTTCTTGGCGAAAGAACAGGTGGACTCCCTACCATTGAATCGCTTCCCTACCAAACTAACGTCATTGCAGAAGCCGAGCTTAAATCTGATGATTTCCTTGACACTTGGAAGGTTCGCATGCACCGCTCCCAAACTGTCGATGGTGGAATCGAATTTAATTTATCTCTTCAGTCACAATCGAATCCATTCAGCCCCCGCCCCAAAGAAATTTGGATTGAACTGACGCCGGAAACCGAGAAAGATGACTCTACGTCAGAATCTTTTTCTTACTTCTTTTACGATCGACATTTTGAAACCAACAAAAACGTACCGGTGGTGAGGCTCAAAGCCCAAGGGTGGAATCCGCAATTGGCAAAGCGGGGGAATTGCGAGGTTTTCTGCAAATGGGAAAACACAGAGCCCAATTTCACCAGATCCTTTACCGACTTTATCAATAATCAAAACTTACTGAACCAAAAACAATCAGCTCCCGGCATCGAGAGATTAGAATTTGACATTGAAGTCAATAAAGTCGAAAATACGATCAAAATCAATGAATACCACCAAAATGAATCTGATGATGACTTCAGGAGTGAGAAACCTCTTTGGGTCCGATTCGATTTGACCTGTGAAAGCAAAGGTCGACCTTACGAAGTCAAACGCAGGTACAACACAAAAGATCAATCCGCCGAACACACTTTCAAGTTTTCTTCCGATTCATTTCAACACTTTTTAGAATCAAAAAAATCGAACATTGAAATTCAAACCCAACAATCGCTGAAACAAGGAGCTTATAAACTGGATTCTGGAAAAATGGAGTTCAGCTTAGACGATGGACAAGGGCTCCTTCCGACCGATGCTGCGACCAGTGACCGCTAAACTACTGATCCAATTCATCTCCACCTTCGATCTTGAATCTAAGTTCAATTTCAGGCAACTTAGACTTTTCCAAAGTAGCCTTCGCCCCCTTACGCCTAAGGTCAAATGTAACAGTCAAATTTAGTTCCTCTGCTTTCGGTTTTTCATCCAATTCATTTGATGTGGTACTTTCCTCAGTTTCAATATCGTCACTTGCTATTCTGACACCTAAAGACCGAATTAATTCCTCTACAACATCGGGTGTAGAACTCGCTGTGAACTGAAGCGTCAGCATTGAGCCCTCTGAACTCATGTTTGCAAACATAGGTTTGCTCACATCTTCATTCAACTTGAATTCCTTCCCATCCTTAAAAATCTCGCGCTGGCTTTGATTCTTATTCGGGTGATTCAAATCCCAATAGAAATCAATCGAATATGAATCGAACTTTGCGGGTGATATTTCGACCACCAACTCATAGCCTTCCAAGGTCTCTCCACTCGGCAAGGTGACGATTGCCTTTTGGTCCAACAAACGCTCAATTGCAGAGCTTTTTGCTGCTATTTTATCTTCGATCAAGATGCTCTCAGGAGAGAGCACTAGCCCTGCTTCCACCACAGTTCCTCGCCAAAGTCGTGACTTAAAATCTGTGTCTACGGTGACAATATTTTTTCCATTGTGAGTAAAATGAGCCGACACTAAAGGAGCATTATGACTGGCCAGCGTCCCTACCTGCGCGATCAGATTGCGTTCATACCCACTGTCTCCATCTTTATTTTTAGCGGTCGTCAAAAAATTATTTAAACTCCACAACTTAGCCGTCTTGTCCTTACTCGCCGTCAGGACGCGGGTGCGATCCAAAGAAAATTCCACACTCACAATTTCTCCGGAATGACCAACCAGTTTTGCAGGTTCTTCTTTATCCAATTCTGCCACGTCATTGAATCTCCAGAGATAGGCATTGCTGTCAACCGCGCCCACGATTAGCAGTTCCCCGTTCTGGGAAAACGCCATGCAGGAAACTGGAGCCTCAGGCTTTAGATTTGTTTCCCATTGAAAATTTTCGAAATTATAAATATCCACTGTTCCATTGATCCGACCGACCAATAAGTGCTTTTCACCTGGACTCAATGCCAATGAGGTTACTTCTTTTACATCCTCCGGACCGTTTTCCATCAAACCTAAAGATTCTCCTGGCCCCCATTCCTCTTTAGCGTTAACTCGATCATAGATCGAAACATGTCCCTTCTGAGAACCGACAACAACT
>JACLAC010020269.1_pt1 | contig 22482 bp, 18 predicted proteins | sample 8027881 | NCBI WGS metagenome assembly JACLAC01 (sample SAMN15725517, study PRJNA655200) | protist metagenome | isolation source: fluorescence activated cell sorting (FACS) single amplified genomes of... | place: Spain: Blaines Bay Microbial Observatory, Mediterranean Sea | collected 2016-01-19 | reverse complement strand
TGCCTTCCACGAACAATTCGGGTTCCTCGAGGGGGAGCGTGTGGCCGCATCCCGGGAAGGTGATCTTGCGAGCGCCCGGTATCCAGGCTAGGAGGTCCTCGAGATCCCGTTCCTCGACCAGAGGGTCGTCGGCGCCGCGGATGAGCAGGGTGGGTAGGCTAACCTTGGGTGCATCATCCTCCGCAGGTGGATAAGAGGCCATGCCTTCGAACATTGCCAGGAGGCCTTCTTCCTGGTTGCGGACCACCATGCCTTTGACCAGGAATTCGAGATCGGGGAACTGGTCCAGTATCTTACGGCCTATGATGGTGGGCAGTGCCGCCCAGGCCATGGCCCGAACACCGCCCAATTTAAGGCATTGTTCCCAAGACTGGAGATAGGCCTTGCGATGAGTATCTCTCCGGGCACCGGAACTGACAAGGATCAGGCAGGAAAAGAGGTGGGGTTGTTTGGCAACGGCCCGAAGTGCTACCCGGGCGCCGTGGGAAAAACCCATCAGGACTGGTTTACGACAGCCGGTATGTTCCAGGACAAAAGAGAGATCGGCCACATGGTCATCAAGGTGGTAGGGACGTTTCCGAACCAGGGAACGGCCATGTCCCCTGGCATCGAACAAGATCCAGCGAAATTGGTGATTCCTACGAGCTATACCGCGCCAGTTGGCAGTTGACTGGCTCAATCCGTTGCAGATGATTATTTCGGTTTCGCCCTTGCCATGGGTTTCGTAGTGGATGGGGCTACTCATGTGCCGCCTCCCTCTCTTTTCTTATTCCCCCGAATGATTTTCGGAATGTTCCAATTTGCCGATCCGTTGCTCGAGCTCTTCCACCTGTTTGAGCAGGCGACGGTTCCTCATGATCAGAATCGCCAGGTATGCACCGACGATGAGCCAGACCACGGAGTAAGCAAGGACCAGGTGGGTAAGATCGGTCATGTTTCATCCTCCATTAAATTCAATGATGCTTTAATATTCTTGATGCGGTGCTCGGCGCGAAACAGCTCCCGGCCCCGTTGCCAAAGCATGATGTAGAGCAGGGTGAAGGCCGCAAGGGCGAGGTACAGGGCATAGAGCATATGGGGTGATCTGATGCCGCTATCCGCATCTCCGGCAATGACGGGTTGGGGATGCTGAGTCTCGAACCAGCGGGTGGACATGTAGACAAAAGGCACCATACAGGCCCCGATAATGCCCAATACGGCACTGATCCGCGGTCTTTTGGACTCATCATCGATATAGTCGCGCAGGTTGACGTAACCCAAAAAAATCATTGCGAGTACGATCGTGGAGGTGAGCCGTGCATCCCAAACCCACCATACGCCCCAGGTGGGTTTGGCCCAGATGGGACCGGTGATGAGGACGATGATACAGAATGCCAGGCCAACCTCTCCGGAGGCCAGGGCTCTGCGGTCCCACTTGAGATCCCGGCTCCGCAAGTAGCGGACAGAGCCGTAAAGTACGTAGAAAAAGGCGACAAAGCCTGGCCAGATACTGCCCAGATGGAAATAGAAAATGCGTTGCACATCGCCTTGTTCCCGATCAGGCGGAGCCACGCCCAAGGCCCAAATGATGGCGAGTTCCATTACTACAAAAACAATTGAAAAGAAGAAAATAGGTTTCCAAATTTGGCTCATACTTATTCCTCCAACAGAAATTCATAAAGCAGGAAGCCGGCCGAGAAGAAAACAACATTGAGGGCAGTCAGGAATTGGAGCCACTGACCCGGTGTCTCCCCTTTAAAAACGTCTGCGGTTCCGTTGACACCTGCAATCAGGGCCGGTACGATCAGGGGCAACTGGAGGATGGGAAAAAGGACATCTTTCATACGGGTATTGGCGGCGATAACGACGACCAGGGTGCCCACGGCCACGAAAGCGGCAATACCCAGGAAAAGGGTGAGCAATAAGAGGCCCAGATGGGGAAGGATGGGTATTTGAAAGAAAAGTGCGATGAGGGGGAGCAGGAGTAGAACCATGAAACTCAAGAGTAGGAAGTTGGTACAAACCTTGGCCAGATAGAGCCAACCACCTTCAATGGGATAGAGAATGAGGGCGCGGTAACAACCGTTGGCCATTTCCGATTGATGGATGCGGTTCAAACCGATGGTCCCGGAGAAAGTGATGCACAGCCAAAGTGCGCCGGCACTCATGCGTTCGAAACGGACATCACCGGCGGTGGCGGAAAAGTAAATGACGCAGAGTAGCATGACGGAGAAGAGGAAACCGGAGATGAAAATCTCGCGGGAACGCAATTCTCGACGGAGGTCCTTGGCCAGCACGGCCTTGAAGACATTGAGTACTTCGGTCATGCGGAGATGGCCTCCATGGTGGGCACCCGGCCAAGCTCCAGGAAGGACTCGAAGGTCAGCTCCCGTTTGTACAGTGAGTGGACGAGTTTGCCCCGCTTGAAAATCCAGAACCGGTTGGCCATCTCATAACCCATTCGCAGGTCGTGGGTGACGATGAGCCAGGTGAAGTGGTCCTGGTTGAGGAGCTTGACCATGCGGGCCACGCCGTCAGTGTCCAAGCCTGAAAAGGGTTCATCGAGGAGCAGTAGTTGGGGGTGAGGGAGTAGAGCCCGAGCCAGACTCAGCCGTTGTTGCATCCCCCGGGAACATGTTCGGAAAAGGCGATGGCGGGCATGGGCCATGCCCACGGCTTCCAATAATTCGTTGAACTGCCGATCCGTCATGGGTTTGCCGAACATTCGGGCAACGAACTTAAGGTTCTCCATGGCGGTGAGGTCCGGGTAGAGCATGGGTTCGTGAGAGAGATAGGTCAACCGCCGGCGGATTTGGAGTTGTTGCTTGACGGCTTGCTCACCATCGAAGTAGAAGACCTCGCCGGAGGTCGGTTTGGAAAGGGTGGCCACGATATTCAAGAGGGTGGACTTACCGGCCCCGTTATGGCCCAACACGGAGATGCGGTCACCGGGATGGATGACGGCGGAAACATCCCGCAAAGCTGTGAACTCGCCGAATTGTTTGGTTATTTTTTTGAGTTCGATGCGAAGAGCCACAAGCAATATCCTCAAAGGGAGGGTAGATTAAGTTAGATCCCTCAGGTGGAGGTGAAATTACTGCCGCATTGGGCACAGAACTTGTACTCCCTTTTGCGGTTGGCTCCGCATTTAAAACAACGTTTTGCGGACTGCTTGCCTTCGGCGGTATTAGGGTCAAGCCCCTGGTCACGGTAGATCTTTGCCAACTCCAACATCAACCGGTTCTCGATGTTGACGAAATCGTCGTCATCTTCACGATCAACTTGGGATGCGTATAACGCCTTGAGGGAGTGGAGTAGGGAATTGGTCCTTTCCAGGGCCAATTCGTCCATGGCACCACCCTGACCGGTCCGGCCCGGCTTGATGAGGGGAAAGGAGATCCAAAGGATGATAAACAAGGTGACCAAGATATAGGTGAAGAGCAGGATGTTCATGCGGGCTCCTGTACGCCGGTGGGTGCTTTTTCCGTGGCTCGGACGGGTACTTTATTGGGAAGCATGCAAATGGTGGTCGCTACCAGGAGCAAAACGGTGCCGATCCAGATCCATATAACGAGAGGGTTGACATAGACGTGAAAGGTGGCAACTGGGTGTTCATTTGTAGAGCCGGGAGCAAGGCCGGCAAGTACCACGTAGTAATCCCGGAACAAGGTAATGCCGATTCCCACCTCGCTGGCCTGGGATTCCGATGCGTGGTAGATGCGTTGTTCCGGCTTGAATGAGCGCAAGAGCCGGCCGCCTTTGAGCAGGTTTACATGGGCAAAGACACTCTGGTAGTTGGCGGTCCGATCGAAATCGATGGATTCTATCTGAAAAGTATAGGGTCCGGCGGCCAGAACCTCACCCGCACCGAGGTCTTCTTTGACATTTATGTTGAAAGCGGCACCGGTGATGCCAATTGCGATCAGGACCACGGAGAAATGGGCCAGGTAGGCCCCATAACGCCGTTTGTTGATGCGGACCACCGAAAAAAATGCGGCAAGGAGGTTCTCGCCGGCCCGTTTGCTGCGACGCCGCGCTCCCTCGAAGAATTCGTGGAAGATGGTGCCGGCCAGAAAACTGAGCACGGCGAAAGAAATGTTGGCGGTCATACTGGTCTTGTTGAAAATGAAACCCAAAATAAAGACGAGCACGGCAAGAATGAAAGGCCAGAGGAAGCGTTCACGGAGGAGACGGTTGGAGGTATGTTTCCAGGTGAGTACGGGACCGATAGCCATCAGCATAAGCAGCACCAGGAATATGGGGATCTCCACAGTGTTGTAGAAACCGTGGCGCAACTCCCGTTTGACACCGTAAATGGCCTCGGTCAACATGGGATAGGTAGTGGCCAGGAGCATGGTCACACTGATGGCCACGAACAAGACGTTATTGAAGAGCAGGCCCACCTCACGGGATTTCATGGAGTGATAGGCGTTGTCATCCTTTAATTGATCGGAGCGGAGGACCAGGATCAGGACGGCGGCAAACAGGTTGATGAGGAGATAAGCCAGGAAATACCAGCCGATGTTACTCTCGGCAAAGGCATGGACGCTGGAAATAATCCCGGAACGGGTGATGGCCGTTCCCACGATGCACATGAGGTATGTGCCCATGATGAGTAAAATGTTCCATAGCTTGAACATACCGCGTTTTTCCTGGGCCATGATGGAATGGAAGAGCGCGGTACCCAGAAGCCAGGGCATGAAAGAGGCGTTTTCCACCGGATCCCAGGCCCAGTAGCCGCCCCAGCCCAACTCCAAATAGGCCCAGGCGCCGCCCAACACAATGCCGGCGCCCAGAATCATCCAGGCGACCAGGGTCCAGCGGCGAATGATCCCGATCCAATCCCGGCTCTCCAGACGGGTGATCAAAGCCCCCATGGCCAGGGCATAGGGGAAGAGAAAGCCGATATAACCCATATAGAGCAGGGGCGGATGAATGATCATCGCCCAGTGTTGCAACTGGGGATTGAGGCCGTTTCCGTCCCGGACGGGAAAGGGCATGGTGCTGCCGTCCGGGTTGATTTCACTCCAGGTACTGAAAGGCGGGGCCACCAGGTTGTTGATAAGCAGAAAGAAAATGAGCGTGACCCCTACGAAAACCATAGCCCATGAGACCATGAGTTTGGGCGCTTTACGGGTAAGCCCGAGAAAGCAGCAGGTATAGATTCCCAGGATCAGGGTCCACCACAAGAGAGAGCCCTGGCTTCCCGCCCAAATCGCGGTTACTTTGAACACCGTGTCGAGGGTCAAGTTGGAGTGGCGTTGGACGTAGATGTTGCTGAACACGTCGTTTAGGAGGAGGAATCCCAAACAGACAATAGAGAGGGCAACCAGCAGGGTGACACCTACATAGGCGCGAACCGCCGCCCGTCGAAAGCGTTCACGGGCATAAACAGCGGCAAAAAGAGATGCCCCGGTTCCAAATATGGCAAGAGCCAGGGCGAAGATCAAGGAAAAGTGACCGAGATGGGACATGGTTTTCAGTCCTTAAAAAGAAAGATAACTTGCAGAAGTACAGAATTAGATGGTGTCCGAATTGGAGCTCTCGGCCGGATAACCTTCCACATTGGGGGTTTCCGCTTCATATTTGGATGCACATTTGGCCTGAAGATGCCGGGCTTCAAATACGCCGTCATCACGCATGGTTCCTTCTACCACGGTTTCAGCGCGATCCTTGAACAGGTCCGGTAAAGGCTCCTCGCCCACATAGTGGACAACCAGTTCCTTTTCATTTTCTGCGATGGTGAAGATTATGGGCTTCTGTTTGCCCTTGATACTGCCCACTACGATTCGGCCCTTGATCTTCAGGTTGCCCTGGTAGATGGGATCTCCTGTTGCGGGTAATTCATCAACTTTATAAAAGTAATTGGCCTTGTTCAGGTTTGAAAAAGCCAGCCAGGAGATGGCGGTCAAGATGAAAACAAGTGGTAACCAGACTTTTATTGGCATTTGTGTATACTCCATGCCTTCGATGTTTGTCCTTCCGAGCTAAATCTACCATTTTTTGATATGAAGGTCAATGCCGCTTGCCGCCGTTCTGTTGTACACCCCAGAAACACGGGTCGTGACAAAGCTCCCGTGGGGGCTTGTGCCTTTCCCGGTATCGTGTTTTAATCAAGTTTTCGATTGCCTTGTGGGTTTTTTCAGGATTGTTTTCATTTTGAAATACGCTGTTTTGTTCTTTTTGGTTATGAGTCCCCTGGCCTGGTCACAACCACCCGCCTTCTGGCCCGGCTGGCGTGGGAACGGGACTGGGGTCACCTCTGAAACGGGCTACCTCCAGACCTGGACGCCCACCCAAAATGTTCTCTGGTACACGGCCATTCCGGGAGAGGGCCATTCGTCCCCCATTGTCTGGGAAGACTTTGTGTTGGTTACAACCGCCGTGGAGGGAACACAGGCGGGCTGGATTCGTTCGGGATCCTACTATCTTTACTGGTTATTGGGTTTGCTCATGGCATCCTGGTACCTGGCCCGGATAACGGAGAACCCCCTCTTCCGGACACAACCGGTCAAAAGGTTGCCTGGTTTCCCAATGCGTATCCTTCTGGTAGTGCTCACGGCAGTGGCTATTTTTGTTTTCCTTATCCTGGGCAAATGGGCCTTTTGGCGGTTTCCCGAGCTTGGTGATCTTTGGGGCAAACCCGGAGAACTCTATGCCTATTTTTTCAAGGAGCCCGTGGGGATGAAGTGGGGTTCCCTATGTTCGCTGTTCCTGGCCGGCACCCTTCTGTTCACGAAAAGCTTCCTCAAACTTCCCGGCCGGCTTCATTCCGTACGGGAAAAGCAAACGGGTTTTTTCAGGTTCTTGTTCGCCCAGGGGGAAGCATTCCTGGTCAGCTTCATGTTCCTGCTTTTCATGGTCTACCTGGTCACCTTCATACTCGTAGCCCACAATCCGGAATTCAACACCCGAATGTGGATGCGAACCGCGGGTTTCAGTTTCCTGGGACTGGGTGTCACATTCAGCGGTGTGCCCCGGACCTCCCGCTGGAGCCTGGCGGGACCCATACTGGTCGTAATTTTATTAATCGTCACCTGGGTAGCCCTGCCCGGGCCCCTGCTGGGCATGGGCCGTTCACGCATGATCGGGTTTGTCGTTTCCGCGGCCCTGGGCCTGGTGAGCTGCTCCTGGTTTGCGGGACAGGCCTGGCGATTACGGGCCGGCGGTTTCACCAGCAAGTTTCCCATGGGCCCCACCGCCACCCTGGCGCTTACCCTCCTCTATTTTACGGTTACCAACTTCGTACTGCCAAAGGCCACACTCCAACGCCAGGTCCTTTGCCTGGATGCACGTAATGGGGAGATCCTGTGGCAGACGGTGGTCGCCGTTACGAATTTGGAAGGATTGCACCCCGCCAACTCTGCCGCTACCCCGACCCCAGTCACGGATGGACAGCATATTTACGTCCATTTCGGTGATTCGGGCGCCTATTGCCTGGATTTCCAGGGTAAGCTGGTTTGGGAAAACAGGGATCCGGTCCCCCCGATCCATTGGGGAGCGGCCAGTTCCCCCGTCCTATGGGAGGACCTGCTCTTTCTCACCCATGATACGGATTTCCTCAATTACACAGTGGCCTTGGATAAGAAGACCGGTAAGCGTACCTGGATCAACGAAAGGGAACTCGCCCCCGGCGAGCGTTACGCCTCAATGGACGGTTACAGTACTCCCATTGTAATGCCTTTCAACGGTTCCGACCAACTGGTCCATTACCGAACCACGCTTTTGGCCGGATATAACCCAAGGACGGGAGAGGAGTTGTGGCGATGGCGCAATCCGGGATGGCAGGTAATAACGAGTCCGGTGTACCGGGATAACCTCATCGTGGCCACCTGTGGCGCCCATAAACCCGTGCTCATGGCAGTGTTGGCTTTGGTGGAAGGAGCCCGGGAACCCGAGGTGCTCTGGCAAACCAAAGAGGATCTACCCGGCACCAGTTCACCACTGATCCACGGCAATCTACTCTTTACCGTGACCGATCGCGGTATCGCCCGTTGTTACGACCTTGAAACCGGTTCTCTCCGGTGGCGTGAGAAACTGCCTCGCGACGAGTACTGGTCCTCATTGGTTGCCACGGGAGATACCATCTACTTCACCGGTCGAAGCGGCACAGCCCTCGCGGTCCGGGCCGATGAACACTTCCAGCTGCTGGGTACCGGCACCATCGAGGAACCCATCCACGCTTCGCCCGCCCTCTCCCGGGGCAGGCTCTTCTTGCGTGGACGTCATCACCTCTTCTGTATTGCAGCCAAAGACACCGGACCTTGAAGCCGTTATAACCCCAAGGCTGGGTTCTCGAGTCTCCTTAGCTTGAAGAGGCTTCCTTTTGCGCCAATACCTGAACACAAAAAATAGAATAAAGGAATAGTTATTCACTATAGCGCTTAATGGGTTGCTATTAATACTCACTCAACCTGGAATATATTAATAAGATAATGATAGACCATTATTTTATTAGTGTATTATTAGGAAAAAAGGCCACTTAAATAAGTGAATTAATGTTATTTTCGCAACCTTGAGTTTTCGAAACCGTATATTTGGTTCAGGTAAATTCAAGGTAGGCCATCCCGGCCCTGTCAAGCGCAACGGAATTGTTTCCGTGATGGTGCCGAGGTGACTCACCTTGCCAAGGGTAAAAAACCTTGATTAACAACAAGCCTAAATAATATTAGGAAAACAACTAATACAAACACTTAGGGAGGATTGTGATTATGAAACATTTCGCGAGTCTGTTACTCAAAACACTGGTCGTTTGCGCCCTCACAGTACCGGTTCTTGCCGGTGAAGGTAAATGCTCTGCGGATGCCCAAAAGTGCATCACCAGCATAGCCGAACACGCCAAAAACAAGGGCTGGCTGGGTGTAGAATTGGACGAAAGCAAGTACGAGCACGCTCTGGTCATCACCAAAGTGGTACCCGAGAGCCCGGCCGCCAAAGCCAACCTGAAAGTCGGTGAAACCCTGGCATCCCTGAATGGCGTGTCCTGCACGGACCAGGAAGCCATGAAGACTGTTTATGCCGAGGCAGTCAAACCCGGGAAAACTGTGACCTACGGGGTTACCGGTAAGAATGGTTACGAGCGACAGGTAAAGGTGACATTGGGTCACATGCCGGAAGAAATTGTCGCAAAATGGTTGGGCCGCCATATGCTGAAACAGCACTCAGAGGTAGCCAACGTCAACTGACGGGGACGGTACGGCCCCACGATTCGGCGATTATCCCCGAGTCAATTGCTCCCCAGGCAAGTCGTTGACCCCTGGAAACATTGGGGCCGTATTTTTCCCATTACCCCCCTATATCGAGAAAAGGCCGGCAATCTTTGCCGGCCTTTTTTCTTGGGTTCCGGGACCGGCCGGCCGCCTCTCTGAGCCTCCACCTGTTTATCAACACCCGATCCGGGCAACAAAATTTTCCCGGAGGCACACCAGGGTAACCCCCAATCAGGAAAATGTCCAAAACGCCTTGCAGCAAAAAAAGTTGTTGCAAAACCAACGGGAAACGTTGCATATTTACGTTTGTGTTCTCCAGCCCGAGAGACAATTTTTCCAGGAGGTAAAGATGAATAAACGCCGGAGATTCCTCAAGAACGCACTGCTGTTCGGAATTGCTCCCGTTGTTCTTTCGAACACAAGGATCCTTCCCAGCCGGCACCCAAAAATCATCAAGCCCAAGAGGTTGAAGAAAGGGGATACGGTCGGCCTTGTGGCTCCGGCCAGCGGTACCTTCGAAAACGAGGATATTCATTTTGCCGCCGATATCGTCAAGTCACTGGGGTTCAAGGTCCTGGAAGGCAAACACCTCTACGATAAGAAAGGCTACCTGGCAGGCGAGGACGAACACCGTGCCAAAGATTTGAACGGGATGTTCGCGAATAAGGATGTGGCTGCGATCATCGCCTTACGTGGCGGTTTCGGCAGCCCGCGGATCCTCCCCTACCTGGATTTCGAGCTGATTGGCAAGAATCCCAAGGTAATCCTCGGCTATAGTGACATCACAGCATTGTTGCATGCGATTCATGGACAAACGGGATTGATTACTTTTCACGGACCGATTGCGGGCCAAACTTTTTCGGAGTATACCCTGGCCGCGTTCAAAAAGGTATTGATGGATCCGGAAGCACCGACCCTGATCGGGGCGCCCCCCCCCCTTCGAGGCGGCCGAGGGCGTGGTGGAACGGGAGAACAGATTGGTCCGTATCGTGCCCGGCAGGGCGCGAGGGCCCCTGATGGGGGGGAACCTTTCCCTGATGGTCAAGTTACTGGGCACCCCTTACGAGCCGGACTTCAAGGGAAAGATCCTCATCCTGGAAGACGTGGGTGAAAAACCTTACCGGATCGACGGTATGTTGACACACCTATGGTTGTCGGGCCGGTTGAAGGAGGTAGCGGGCATTGTTTTCGGAAAGTTCACGGACTGCGATCCGGGAGGTGCCGACAGCCTGAGTCTGGAAACGATCTTCGCCGAGCGCTGTGCCGAATTGGGTGTACCGGCCATACGTGGCCTGATGATCGGTCATGTTCGGGACCAGGCAACCTTTCCCATCGGGGCTGAGACGGAACTGGACGTAGATGCAGGGACCCTGACCCTGCTCGAGCAAGGCGTGGTGTGAAGCGCCCCGAACCGATCAAGGACAATATCGCCGGCATCACATACATCAGGCTACTTTGCGATAAGGATTCCGAAGCGGTGCGTGTCCTATTGAACGAGAACCTTGCCTTTGACCACCTTTTCCCCTCTCTACTCGCGGAGAAATTGGATGAAAACCGAGATCCTGAACTCAGCTTGATTGCGGAAATAGGCGGTACCCTGGTAGGTATGGTTTCGGGAGTTATAGGCGAGAGAAAAAGGGGTTTCATCAAAATGATGGCCGTGCACCGCGACCACCAACGACAGGGAATCGGCTCGACCTTGTTGCACCAGGTGGAAAGGGTGTTTAATGCTCGTGGTGTGGAAGAGATTAGACTGGGCGAGTCGGCACCCAACTACCTTTGGCCCGGCGTGGATGTGCGCTACCGGGCCGCATCGGCCTTCTTCGAAAAGCAGGGCTATCGCCGTTTTGGGGGGACTTCCAACCTCGAGGTTGACCTCAAAACCAGGGAATTCACACTGCCAACCCCAAATGGATACACAATTCACCGTGCTCTCCCCGAAGACAAGAACCCGTTGATGGCCTTCCTTTCCGAACACTTTCCGAGTTGGCGAGGAGAAGCCGCCGTTTGTTTCATCAACGACCCCATCAGTCTTTTCCTGGCCAGGCGGGGCGGAGCATTGGCAGCATTTGCAGCCCATGAAGCCAATAACCGCGGAACGGGTTGCTTCGGGCCCATGGGCACCGCACCACCATTCCGGGGGAGAGGGCTTGGCCGTGTTCTATTGGCAAGGTGTTTGAACGACATGAAAAACAGGGGCTTCGACCGGGCTACCATCCCCTGGGTCGGACCAGTTGCCTTCTACGTCCGTAATGCCGGTGCAAGGGTGGCTCGGTATTTTGTCCGCTTCCAAAAAAAATTGTGATCCGTGTCCGGATGTATTAATGGGGTGAAGTCGTCAAGGGGATCAGGCGATGTGTTTTTGGGCCTCACCGGTATTGGGGACACCGGGCCCTCGACCCAGGCGCCAAATATGAGCACCGAGGGCGCCCAATTTCCCTTCCAGATTCACATAACCCCGATCCAGATGCTCGATTCCATGGACGGTAGTGGTACCCGACGCCGCCAAGGCAGCCAAAACAAGGGACGCGGAGGCACGCAAGTCCGAGGCGGTAACGGGAACTCCTGACAAAGGTGCCGAACCGGTTACAGCGGCTTGTCGTCCGTCTACCTGGATCCGAGCGCCCATCCTCTTCAACTCGGTCACATGCATGAAGCGGTTCTCGAATATATTTTCGGTAATCAAACTGGTTCCCCGGGCTCGGGTCATTACGGCCATGAACTGGGCCTGCATGTCGGTTGGGAAATCGGGATAAGGGGCAGTGGTTGCATGGGTAGCGGTCAATCCCCGATGGGGGAACAGCTCGATTGCGTCCTGATAGGTTTTGAAGGGCAGGCCGGCGCGACTCATGAAATCGAGAAAAGAATCTAAAAGGTCGGGCCGGGTATGGGTAAGGGTGACATGTCCGCCGGTAATGGCCGCGGCGCAAACATAGGTTCCCGTTTCGATGCGATCGGGTATGATGTGGTGGCGGGCGCCGTGCAGCCTGGGAACGCCCTCGATGACAATCGTCCCAGTGCCCTGTCCGCGAATGCGCGCCCCCATGGCGGTCAACAGCTGTGCCAGGTCCAGGACCTCGGGTTCACGGGCGGCGTTGTGCAGGATCGTAGTTCCTACTGCCAGGGTTGCTGCCATCATGATGTTCTCCGTTCCGGTCACCGTGACCTTGTCAAAAAAGATCTCGGCACCACGAAGGCGCCCAGCCCGTGCTTCGATGTACCCCTCATTAAGCACGATTTCCGCACCCATTCGGGTCAAGGCTTTCAAATGGAGATCTACCGGCCGTGAGCCGATGGCACAACCACCCGGTAAGCTCACCCTGGCAAAGCCCAGCCGGGCCAGCAAGGGACCCAACACCAGAATGGAGGCCCGCATGTTTTTTACCAGATCGAGGGGCGCTATACCGGAAATTGGTCCACTTCCATCTATTGTGGCCGCCTCACCCTTTTTCATCACCTCCAACCCCAGTTCAGAGAGCAGGCGACACATGGTTTCGATATCCCGAACAGGAGGTAAGTTATCTAGTTCGAGAACCTCAGGTGTAAGAATGCCGGCACTGAGAATGGGCAGTGCTGCGTTTTTTGCGCCGCTAATACCTATTTCCCCGGAAAGTGGCCCGTTACCATTAATCATAAGTCGACTCAAACCTTGCCTCCTGTACCACGCCTTATCCAACACGGCTCTGCACCGTCATAGCTAAAGATACCAGTCCTTTGTGAATGGAATATGAATCCAATATGAAAAGGAAGTGAACCGGGTAGCCAGGCTAACCAGAAGTCCAATAACCCGCCGGGTATATGAATCTTGGCCAAGGGGGCCCAGGGTCAAGATCAAACCTGGTCCATCAGACCGGAAGGTGTTGACATGTATGACCTCAAGCTAAAGTCAAAAAACACTGAGGCATGAAGAGAAGACATCCCACCACCCTATTCCGTTGCCCCTCACTTGGAAATGCTCCCCCTACACCAGCTTGCGTTCTTTCGCCATAATTATTATAATGAATAACCAGTCCATTTTTTCCGAAAGGGACCGGGTGGTTTCCGGAAACCATACTCCCCAAAATGATCTATATAATTTTTAAAGGGAGGTGATAGTTGCTTTTATGGTTGTGGTATTCACTCTCACTTTGGGAATTTTTCTGGTCTTCGAAAAACCGCCAGGCCTACATGCCTATCATTGGGGTACAACATGAACGATGACTTTGTCCCCTTCGAAGGAACCCTTTTGGTGGTCGATGATTTCGAGCTCAATCGAGATATGTTGACACGCCGCCTTCAGTCCCGAGGTTTCGAAGTTATTGCCGCGGATGGGGGAAAGACTGCACTGGAAAAGGTTCAACAGATACCCTTCGATCTCATTCTTTTGGACATCATGATGCCCGAAATGGACGGTTTCGAAGTCCTGAAACAGCTTCGGACTGATTTCAATTCAACCGAACTGGCTATCATCATGGTGACGGCTAAAGACCAGAGTGAGGATATCGTCATGGCATTAGAAGCCGGTGCCGACGATTACATCACCAAACCCATCGATTTTCAGGTGGCCCTGGCCCGGATTCGCACCCAGCTTTCCCGGAGAAAAACGGAAATAGCTCTTTTGGAAAGTGAGGAACGCTATGCCCTGGCCGCTCAGGGCGCCAATGACGGTTTATGGGACTGGAATCTTCGCACCCATCAGGTTTACTTCTCCAACCGCTGGAAGGCCATGCTGGGTTATGAAGTCGGAGAAATAGGCAGCGACATCGACGAATGGTTCTCACGAGTCCATCCGGATGACCTGGACCGCTTGAAACAAAACCTGGACGGTCATCTCAAAGGCGCCTCGCCCAGTTTTTCCTGTGAATACCGCATGATCTTGAAAGATCGCTCCTACCGTTGGATGTTGTGCCGGGGAAGTGCGGTCCGTGACCAAAAGCACCCTACCTGCCGTATGGTCGGTTGGCAAACCGATACCACGGATCGAGTTCAGCACGACAACCTCACGTCCCTGCCCAATAGGGCATTATTTCTGGACCGAATGTTCGGAGCCGTGGCACGTTGCCACCGCTCAGACCAATATAACTTCGCGGTTCTCTACATCGGTATCGATCGTTTCAAGGTCATCAACGAAAGTTTAGGTCACGAAATGGGGGATCGACTCCTAGTCCTGATCGTCCGCCGACTTGAGTCATTTCTCCGACCCGGTGATACCATGGCCCGGCTCGGTGGCGACGAATTCTCTATCCTTGCGGAAGAAATTAAAGGGGCGGGTAGCGCTACCCAAATCGCCAACCGCATCAAAGAATCCATGGCCCAACCCTTTATCCTCGACGGCCATGAGGCCCATATCACTTTGAGTGTCGGCATTGCCCTGGGAGACCGCGACAGCCCCACAAATGAGGAATTGTTACGCCGAGCTCACTCGGCCATGGATCAGGCCAAAAATCATGGCAAGAACTGCTATGAATTTTTCAAGGGTGAACGAGACACCAATCTTATCTTTACCCTTCAAACGGAAAACCAGTTGCGCAAGGCCCTGGAACGAAAAGAACTTTTTCTCGTATACCAGCCTCAGATTCATATTCAAAGCTGTAAGATAATGGGAGTAGAAGCCCTGCTTCGCTGGAAAAACGAGGTCCAGGGTATGATTCCCCCAACCAAATTCATCCCCCTTGCCGAGGAAACCGGGCTCATTCTCCCCATCGGTGAGTGGGTCCTCAAAACCGCTTGTAGCCAGAACCGGGCCTGGCAGGATGCCGGCCTGCCACCCATTCGAATGGCGGTCAATATCTCCAGCCTCCAGTTCCGACAAGAAAACTTACCCAATATGGTGGCCGCCATTCTCACGGATTCCGGCCTTGATCCCGCCTATCTCGATCTCGAAATTACCGAAAGCTTCCTCATCGATAACGTGGACCGGACCGTTAATGATCTCCATCAACTCCACGACTTGGGACTGCGCATCTCCATCGATGATTTCGGAACCGGTTATTCTTCCTTGAGTTATTTGAGACAATTCCATATCGATACCCTCAAGATCGACCGCTCCTTCGTTAAAGATATTACGACCAATGCCGACGATGCGGCTATCAGTCGTGCCATTATCGGCCTGGCACATAGTTTACGGATGCCGGTCATTGCAGAGGGGGTGGAGACCCAGGAGCAACTGGACTTTCTCAAAAAATCCGGGTGTGACGAAATACAGGGTTATTTGTTCAGCCCACCCACGGACCCAGAGACTATCGCCGAGATGTTACGGGAAGGCCCAAAACTAACCTGACCAAACCCGTGGTTTCGAACCTCACGCCAATCTTCCCATCAGGGGCCCGTTCACGAATCGGAACCATCAAAATAGAGGAAACGAGCTTTGGGCGGCGCAGTCAAATTTCCACGGTTTTGTTCATTGGTCAATCATCTTTGCTGTAGGGCTCACGACTTAACTTCATGGCACGCATAAAGACAAGTAGTTTTCTCATTCGGGCGTGTTGGGTGGGGAATTGCACCACTAAGAACACCGGGCCGCGCAGGTGAAGGCCACGAAGAAGAAAGGCAAGTAGTTTCAGAGAACGAATCCCTGAATCCCATTCTTCATGAGGGCCACATTGAAGTTCAACAGCAGGCCTATGGTTGTATTGGAAAGCTTCAGGTAGGACAAAATTTGGGCCTGATGGATCGGATGTATTTTGTTAACGACGTTTAACTCAAGGATCTGATTCACCATAAAATCCGGCTGTATGCAGACGCCAATAAGCCAGGCCCAAGCTGTTTGTGGACTTCAATGGCGCATCCCAATACCTGATTTGAGAGCTGATCAAAAATTCATGCACCCTTTTGCATTCAATACCTCCTTCAAGTAGTTTATTTTCGTATTGTAGCTTGAAATTGCCCTTTCTTTGCTCTTTGGGGTTTTTGTTCATAAACGTAGCCGGAGAGTCGAAGAACAGGAGGGGAAAAAAAATCCACCCAGGGGACTTCGTGGCCCTTCGCCTGCGCTGCCCGGCGCTCTTCGTGGTGCAAATCCCATCCAACGCGACGGACAGGCTTCTCCCGCACGCGGATATGCCGTCGAATGAACACAGCCTGTTGAGAAATGTTGATCTATCAAAAAAGCCTTTAACCACGAAGTTAGGGTCGAGAACAAAACCGATGGGTTGGGGGATCTTGACGTAATCACACCCCTGTTCCGCCCCCAGTTGGTATGGTCGTTTATTTCCGGGCACATCCGATCATCCTCCCATTAATTCACGGCCCCGGGAGGTAACCCGCGTTGACCTTGTGTCCCGCTTCCTAGCTCCTCGGGTTCAGGCCAAAATCTACATCGCCACACTCAAATAACATCAGTGAAGACATTTGCTACTGGACCATGCTGGGCTAACCACAAAAAAAATTGAGACGCCAACCCCCATAAGCAAAGCCATTTAGACCACCCGAGCAAAAGATTAAAGAAAAATAGTCAAAAAACTTGACTTTTATACACTCAGATTATATATTGTGTAGTGAGACAGGTTACTCGCCAAGCGCGAGCCACTTTATACGGAGGTATTGACATGTTGCAATTATTAAACGAAAGAACCTGCCACAATCCCTGGCGGGAGTTCGACCTTCTTCAGCGAAGCCTCAACCAATGGCTTCCCTACGCTTTCTCTTCCCTTAGAGAAATCGAAACCATTCCCATCAACGTTTTTGCCAATGATGAAGCCGTCAAGGTCGTCGCACGAATGCCCGGCTGGCAGGCCGACTGGTTCGACCTCACCGTTGAGGGGAACCGGCTCCACCTCAAGGGTGAGACCAAGACAGAGAAAGGGTCAGGCGAACCCAAGACCCTGAGCCGGACCATCAATCTCCCCTTCCAAGCCCAGACCGATAAGGTACAGGCCAACTACCAAAACGGTATCCTGACCGTTGATCTCTTAAAAAGCAAACAAGATCGGCCCCGAAAAATTCAAATTGAGACGGTTTGATAGGAGGAAAAAATGAGTACAACCCTAACCAAGAAGACGACCCCAAAGACTCAAACAGCCCAAACTACTGAGAGCCGGCGAACGGTCATCCCGGAACACCGCATCCACAGGAAAGAAGATGCCTATGAGCTGTTGATCAACCTGCCCGGTGTTATAGAAAAGAACCTACAAGTCCACTTGGAAAGCCGATGGCTAAAAATCAAAGGCAGCCCGAACTCTCCGGTAGTGGAAGGCTTCAGGAATATTCACGAGGAGTTCACGACACCGGATTACGAGTGTGAATTCAAGGTACCCAACGACATAGACCCTGAAAAAACCAGCGCGAAACTGATGAACGGGGTGTTAACCGTTGTGCTGTCCAAAGCCGTGGAACACCTTCCCAGGAGTATTTCCATTAATGCCTCCTAACCCGTGGTAACCACGGACCAATCCGTCTTCTAACTCCAACCCGAAAGGGAGTCGTAACTCGACTCCCTTTTTTTTCAGAGATCACGGGGTGAAATTGACGGCATCCTTGGCACAGCGAAAGCCAATAGAAGCATGGCAAAAACGGGGATTCTGGTGGAAACGGTTGAATATGGTCAGTTCCCGGCCCATGTTCATGAAGGATCCCCCGCGAAACACTTTTTGGGTGCCGGTCTCGGTATTCACCGGGTCACGGGCGTCCTTGGTTTGGGCATAAAAGGTTTCGCTGTAGGTATCTTCCACCCATTCATTGACGTTGCCCAGAATCTCGTGGATACTGAAACCGTTGGGGGGGAAACGCCCCACGGGAGCGGGTTTCTTTTCCGGATAGAATTCGTAAACTGCCATCTTGGCATCGGAGTAGTTACCCCACCAAAATTTCTGACCAGTTGTATTGCCCGCTGCTGCCTTTTCCCATTCCGCTTCGGAGGGCAAACGTTTGTTGTGGTGGATGGCATACGCTCGGGCGGCATACCAACTCACATAGTAGACGGGCCGGTCCAGATCATCTTCCTTGGGACTGCCGTTAAGCCAGTGTTTGAGATAATTGCCGTCATGGTATTGGGAATCAATTCGCAAGGGATGCCATTTGGGGTTGGCATCGACAAAGGCCTTGAAGTCCCGGTTGGTAACCTCGTACTGGTCGACAAAAACATTGGAAATGAAGACCTTGTGTTTTGGAGATGTGTTCGGGTTGCGATTGTACCCCATTTCAAAGATGCCTTGGGGCATAAAGGCCATCCTGGGTGGAGGAGCCCATCGTTCATACTTATCCCACAATGCCCTGGTTTGCTCATCTCCATCTATTTCATAAATGGATTTGTAAACGGCTGCGGCCTGTTTGAACTGGCCCATCTCCTTCATCTTTTCTGCCTTGCTACGCATCCCGTCAAGCTGTTTGATTACCTCTTGTCGTGCACTGTTGGCGGTCTGGTTTCCCGGATCTAATTCATTGAGTTCAATGGCGTTTTGGTACATTCCCTTCAGGTTTTTCGTGTTTACGGCCCTTTCAAGCCTGTCCAGTGTTTTTGAAATCCGGAATCGCAAGCGTTCCTCTGACACACTGGCCAGGGCCTCGGTGACCTTTTTATTTTTGGGATCCAATTCCAAGGCGCTATGATAAGCGTTTTCTGCATTATCGAACTTGTTACGGGTCATGAATTCCTGACCCTGTTCAACGAATATATTGACCAGGATTTCCCGGTTCTGCTTAACAAACGTTGATTTAGGGTCGATCTGTTCCAGTTCCAAAAGCAAGGGGAGCGCCGGAGGATAATTCTGTTTGGCAATCAAAGATCCGATTTTTTCCTGGAGGGTTCCGGCTTCTTCTTCCTTGAGCCGTTTCTTGAGTTCCTGGTATCGGCCCCTCACCTCCTTGTCAGAACGATCGGCGTTGACCAGGGCGGATAGAATCTTCAGAGCTTCCAGGTGCTCACCGTTTTCCTGGAAATGGGCCACCATATCCAATTGCTCTTTCTTGAGGGCCTTCGCTTTTTCCAAAGCCTCAGAATTCTCTGGCTGAAGAGAGATGATCGTCATATAGGTACCGATCGCATCACTTTTCCCGTCGGTAAGGAAACGGCCATCCATCTCAAAGGTGTTTGCCCGCTTGAATAAGCTTTGGACCTGGTTCTCGGTATCTTCTTTTTGTTTTTCTATTTCTCTACGCTGCTCTTTGAGCCATCTTTCAAACTTGCTGGTGGGGCCCTCCGCCAGGTGGTCGGTAATCCGAGCGAGGGCATCCTCGAAGAGACGTTGGTCAACCAACTGGTTGATCCCCTGTTGCCATTGAGTTTCCTGTTGTCGTGTTTTCCACGAGAGGAACCACCAGGTACCGGACATGATCAGGATCGCAGCCAGACCTACGGTGATGCCCAGGATTTTCTTATCCAGTTTCTTGACCCGTTTCACCTTGACCGGCACACTCTTTTGAGTCTCTTTCTTTTCTTTCTCTAACTTTGCGAAGCTCTCTTTCATGCCGGTTTTGTTTTCTAGGGATTTGGGCGGGACCTCTGCCGCCATATCAGGCATGGACTCGAAGCTGAAGGCACCATCCTCGGTGGATAGGGATGCGGTCTCCTTTTTCAAGGGTGTGAAGGGCTGTTCCTCAGTGGAGTCTTCTTCGGGCTCGGGCTCGGGCTCCCTGGGACCGGTAGTCTGCTCCCGAAGCTCGGCAAACGGATCTTCGGTGCCCGCGGATGCCACGGGTTCCCCATCGGCACTGTCCAAAAAGGTCTCGCCTTCCTGGGATCCCGTGAAGGGATCCTCACCGCCAAAGGTGAACACATCTTTCTCCGGCTCCTCATCAAATGAGAAGCCCTCTCCCTGCGTATTGCCAGAGCTTTTTTGTGCACCGTCCATTTCAAATTCTTCAGCCTGGTTGTCACCGGGTGCGGTATCGAAATCGAAGTCGTTCTCCTCTTTTCCCGGCTGACCGGAATCCTTTTCAGCCTCCGGAGCTGTATCTGAAAGGTTATCTCCAAAATCGAATTGGTCCGGCTTCTTGGGTGAAGATGCCAGGTCATTTCCCCCAATCCCAAACTCGGGCTCCGAGGCCGATTGTCCGGAAAAAAAATCATCACCAAAATCGAAGCCGTTCCCTTCCTTACCGGCATCCGAGCCAAAATCGAAGCCGTTCCCTTCCTTGCCGGCTTCCAAGTCAAAATCAACTTCGCCAGGGCCACCCAAATCGAAACCGTTCCCGTCCTTGCCGGCTTCCAAGTCAAAATCAACTTCGCCAGGGCCACCCAAATCGAAATCATCCCCTTCTTTGCCATCCAGGCCAAAATCGCCTTGGGAAGTGGGGAGCTCAGCATCGCCGCCAATATGGAAATCCGCAGCACCCTGGTCCTTGTTATTTTCAAGGGAAAAATCGAAACCATCACCGGCGCCAGGGGAATCAAAGTTAAAATCACCGTTGCCTGGTCCGGAATCTAGGTCGAAGTCGCCACCCGGGGCGGCTACATCTTTGTCCCCGGATCCAAAAAAGTCAAATCCACTTTCATCCTTGACTTTAGAGTCATCCAAGGAAATATCAAATCCTTCAGAAGGGGGTTCTTCCGGGGTGGTCAAACCGAATCCGGACTCCGGAGAGACATCCAAGTCCGGAGCGGAAAACTCACCATTCTCTTGAGCTGGGCTCATCCCGGTTTCGAGCCCGAAGTCAAATGCCCCCGAGTCTGTTCCTTCATCCGAGGATGGTTCCTCAATGGAGAAATCGAAGGATGCCCCATCGGTTTCACCGGGAGATGCAGTCCCCTCCCCTGCACCGGCCGAAAGCTCATCCATGCCGGCCATGGCCTCGCTGCCAAATGCGGCCTCCAGATCGGACACACCATCGCTGTCACCGAAATCAAGGTTCTCCGCTCCAATCTCAAACCCGTCGGTATCCCCGCCCCCAAGGTCAAAGTCCAGATTGGTGTCGCGTTGCTCGGTTCCCCCGTTCAAATCTAAATCCAACTTCCCCTTTTCCCCGTCGGCCAGTTTGTCCAGGCTATCACCACTGATATCAAAATTGAATTGGTCTAAATTGCCGGAGGCCTGAGCCTCCTGGTCCGGGTCGCCTGATGATCTTTCGGGAACCACACCGCTTTCGTCCCCAAAATCAAAAGTAAAACTATCGTCGGGACTGGTAGCATCACTCACGTCAAAACTGCCCCGGCGTCCTCCGAACCCGAAGGCGGCATCGAGACCATTTCCGGGTTCATCTTCAAAGACGGGTATGGCCTGTGTCTTCAGGGGATCGGAAGGTCCCTCGCCGAAATCGGCGATACGATTCACCGCCTTGTACATTTCCAGTGTTGTTTGAAACCGCTCTTCAGGTTGCTTGGCCATGGCTTGGAAGATGATGGTTACCACTTCCTCGGCGATTCCCGGTTGGAGATCGCGAGGATCGGGGACCGGTTCTTTGGCATGTTTCTGGTAAAGCTCCTGACGGTTTTTACCGTCAAATGGCGGCATACCCGTTACCACTTCGAATAGAATAGCGCCCAAAGCATAGATGTTGGCACGGGTGTCGGTTGTGTTCGCATTGGTAAACCGTTCGGGGGAGAAATAGCGCGCCTCGGTGATGAGGGACCGGCCATGTCTTTTCTCTTTCTCACCCGCAAGAACCTGTTCGAAGCCAAAGATCCGTACTTCTCCGTCCTGGGTGATCACGATGTTCTCCGGACAGAGAAAGCGATGGACCAGTCCCTCGGCATGGGCATAACCCATCCCCTTGAGCATGCTCTTGAAGATGGGACCATAACCGGGAAGGGTATTGCCTCCGCCCATTTCCTCGATTTTCCGAGCCAGTATTCCCCCTTCCACGAATTCACGGACCGTGTACAAACGTCCCCGATCATCGAGCACATTGGTAAGCGGCACGACATTGGGGTGCTCCAACTTGATCATGAGGGCCGAATCCTTGAGTAGTCGCTCCTTGAAACCGGGAATGGTCAAAAGTCGGGTGGAAACCGCTTTGAGGACGAATTTTTGCCCTGTTTGGTTGTGTACGGCAAGCATGGTCTCGACTTCGGCTGTCTTCCCCAAGGCTTTCACGATCTTGTACTGATCAATGGTTTTGCCGATCATAAGGACTCCAATCCAGGTATCATTTTCATTTTAAATAAAAAGGATTCTAGGGAATAGCCTGCACTATGTTTCAAACAAGGCTTGCGCAGGGCTACCCCCATTTTGTATATGGTAACCCGCTATAATCAAGTCTTCCCCTCTACATATAGCATTTTGCTTCACACCAACCACTCAGGTTAATCCTATTCTACCACATTATCTCGCGGTGATTATCCCGAGTGAATCAGGGAATGTGCCTTGGTGATCTATATTACCAATCTCCCACCCCAATCAGTGATCGGTACGACCCTTCTTGCCGGCGCGGACCTCCGCCC
>JACLAC010018344.1_pt1 | contig 22513 bp, 19 predicted proteins | sample 8027881 | NCBI WGS metagenome assembly JACLAC01 (sample SAMN15725517, study PRJNA655200) | protist metagenome | isolation source: fluorescence activated cell sorting (FACS) single amplified genomes of... | place: Spain: Blaines Bay Microbial Observatory, Mediterranean Sea | collected 2016-01-19 | reverse complement strand
AGAAGCTATTGGTCTTAGTGAATTAGCCGCCGAGGCTGTCATGCTTACACAGTCTTATGGAGAAACTATTTTGCTCGGTACGCCTCGTGCTCCATCTGTATTTGATGCTACCCCGATGTTATTTCGAATACATATGGAAGCAATTCGTTTAATCGGTTCTCTAGAATGGAGGTGGCCGTCTCACCAGGTTGCCCGACATCGCCATAATATTGTTGATAACTATCGCCAAATTGTTAATTGGATCATGGAAGACAAGATCACGGTTGAACCATTATTGACTCACGAGGCGTCCCCAGAAGACTGCCAACAAATTTTTACCGGCCTTACACAAGACAAGGATAATTACCTTTCAGCCGTATTTGACTGGCAGAAACTCGCCTGTTCGACGTCATAAACTTATTCTAAGTTGAACAAATAATAATAGAAATTTCAATAACTGAATAAAATCAAATAATGTTCTCTGGAATAATTAGCAAAATTGGCATTAATTTTTTAGTAGGATGGGAAGCTTTATTAAGGAATAAGTTTCGGTCTCTATTAACTCTGCTTGGTATCATCTTGGGTATTTTTATTGTTGTGACCACCGTTTCAATTAGCGGAAGTATTAAGACGTTTCTGGTATCAGAAATGAATCGTTTAGGCGATACTAAAGGTCTGAGTATTGGGAAAAAAGAATGGTATGAAAAAAGCCCAGGAAAATATGAAAGAAGTCCAAAGACGGCCAATTTAAGCATGGAAATAGTGGGTGAAATACGCAAATATTGTCCCTCGATTTCAATGGTCGCCGCAGCTAACGTATTTGGTCGACTTGATACATCCCATCGGGGAAAATCCATGCCTTACGAGTTGCTAGGGGTAACAACGGATATCAAAGAATTGTGGAATTTTGAATTGTCTAGTGGGCGATGGCTTCAGAAAAGTGATCTTGACTCGAATGAAAAAGTGGTGGTGATTGGATCAAAGATCAAAGATGAACTTTTTGGCTCGGTTAACCCCGTTGGTAAAGAGATAAGAGCTGGGGCAAACCGTCTCACTGTAATTGGTTCTATCAAAAAAAGGCAATTGGGGATGGCTAAACTAATGCCATTCTCTATTGATAACGACATGTACGCTCCGATTACTACAGTTGATAAATATTACACAGGAAAATACATGAGGAACGCTTGGATCAATGCACGGGCAAAAGAAATATCTCTGGTTGAACAGGCCCAAAACGAGATTAAAATGCTATTTTTCCGAAAATTTGGTACCATCAAATTTCATGGTTTTGGCGCCAATAAAGACGCAATTAAAGAAATTGACAAAATGGTACTTACGATTCAATTAGTGGCCGGTTGTGCTGCTGCAATTTCTCTAATAGTCGGTGGCATAGGAACAATGAACATTATGTTAGTTTCTGTAACAGAAAGAACCAAAGAAATTGGCTTACGGAAAGCTCTCGGTGCAACTAATAACGATATTCGATTCCAATTTTTGGTTGAAGCAATTGTAGTCTGCTTATTTGGTGGATTAGTTGGTACTTTTTTGTCTATCTTCATTACTTCTGGAGCTGGTTGGGCAATTACTGTATTTTTTCTAGATAAACACGGTTCGGTTTGGGAATCTGAGGTTAAAGTATGGGCTGCTGTAGGCGCTTTTATCATTTCAACCTTGGTGGGCGCAAGTGCAGGTCTTTATCCATCAAGTAAAGCCGCAAAACTTACACCTGTTCAAGCTTTGAGATTTGACTAATTTATCAGTTCTGCATTTTAGTTACATGTCATGATTATTGATAGTATTTTGATGACCTTTCGCATTTTGTCAGCTAATAAATTAAGATCTGTCCTAACCGTTCTGGGAATAACTGTCGGTATTTCTGCCGTGATTGCTATTGGTTCGATTGGGTCTGGTGCCAAGGTAGTTCTAACTGCATCATTGAATAAGCAGGCTGGCCGATTTAGTATCCGCCGAAACGATTATATAAAGGTCAAGGGTACAGAAAAATATATTCGTAACCCATATCGGGAATTTATGACTATGGATGATGTTCAGGCCATCAAAGACAATTGTCCCTCTGTAGCCAATGCTATACCAATCGACGAATTAGGATGGAGAAATATGCAAGCTAAGGAGAGATCTAAACCGACTCCCGTTTCCTTGACCACTGAGGAATTTGCATCCTTTGAAAACTGGAGGACAATATTTGGTCGTCATTTTAATCGCTCTGACCTAGAGTTGTTATCCAGAGTTGTGGTAATTGGGTTTGATGTTTGGCAAAGTCTATTTCGAGGCAAAGATGCTATTGGAAAAGAACTAAAATTTGGAGATCAGAGATATACCGTAATTGGAGTAATGGAGAAAACCGGACAAGGAGCAGGCTTTGACAGTAAAGACAATCAGGTATTATTACCAATGTCGACCGGAAAAACTTATTTTAACAATACGTCTGTCGGACCTAAAAATCAGGTGCGCAGTATTGGCATCAGACCCAAATCACCTGAACTACTACAACAAGCTCAAAGAGAAGTAGAGATAGTCGTTAGGCGACGTCATAACGATAAGCCATTTTATGAAATCGACAGTGTAGAAGGTATACTTAAACTTGTCAATAATATCCTATTTGCAGTACAAATAGTTAGTATGCTAATCGCTATTTTTCCTTTGGTAATTGGTGGAATCGGTATTCTAAACATTATGCTTGTTTCAGTTGCTGAACGTGTACCCGAGATAGGCTTGCGCAAGGCTGTGGGTGCTAAACCATACCAAATCCGAATCCAATTTTTGTTAGAAGCAATAACCATTAGCTTAATCGGTAGTGTTTTTGGATTATTATTAGGATTATCAACTGCGACTTTTCTGGGTGATATCCTCAGCAAAATGATGGCTTCGCAGTTTGATGCACCTTGGCCGTCAGCTTTCAACATGCAATCTATCCTTAGCGGTTTAACGATGGGTATGATGGTTGGAATTAGTTTCGGCTTTTTGCCGGCTAATCAGGCTGCACGCATGACACCAATCGATGCTATACGGAACAAGTAATGATTATTTTCACAACAATCTGCTGCCTAGTACTGCTTTTGATTGGTTGGGCTGGTGTCTCGATCTTTAATGCCGTAGCTCTTAAATCGGATGAAGTCAAAGGTTCTTGGAAGCGAGGAGTTTTTATACTAGTGATACTGGCCGCTGTGCCTTGTATTATTCTGATAATTATTGGTTTTTTTGTGGCAACTGGAATATTGGATAGCCTTGAATTTGATTTCTTTAGTCTTAGCTCGACCGAATGAATAACTTAAATAATCTGTAAAAAAACACATATAAAATCTATGAATGTCCGATCTAAAACAGTATTATATAGTGGTCTGGACTTGTTAACTATCTCCCATCTGTACAACCTCTGAGTGCCTAACTCTCCCAAGTATTCAGTCCTCTATTCTTTTCAAAAAACTTGGCAAATAGCGTGAATGGTAACGCCAAAAGTTTGGTTTTATACATGGTCTAACTGCTAGAAAAATACTAATACAGTATTCGTATTTTTCCTATCCTAGTCTTATTGTATTCATCTATGTCATAAGATTAATTTAGCTTATGATTAACGACCATCATAGTTATATATCTTCAATATCGGTAGATCCTCACCATTTGCGTTTTACCCTATCTGATTGAGTTATGCCCTCTACGAAATTGCCACGGCCGCTTTAGGATGTGTAGTATCATAATAAGGTAAATGCGCAAGACAACGGAATTGGGAATCATGCTTTTTTGCAAAACAAATTTTAATATTAGGTGCCAAATAACCAGATGCAGAATGAAAATGATCATCAATACTTTATGCGATTACTAGGAGCCAAAGGTCGCCACAGTGCGAATATTGACCAAATCGGCCGCTATAAACAAATCTTCAGAAGACTAGATGCAGACAGTGACGGTCAAGTTACACTTCAAGATTATTTGGAACGATCAATATTTAACGACCCTGACAAAATTCGAGGAATATTTAATGCGACTGATAGAAATAAGGACGGAATAATTACAGAAGAAGAATACGTAGAAAACAGGACTATAACAGACGAAGCCAAAGAAATATTCAACGAAATGGATGAAAATAGAGATGGCATTGTGACTGAACAAGAGTTCATCGATAACTCGGAGATCTTGAACCATGATTTGGCTCAGAAAATATTCAGGCAGCTCGATATCAATGGTGAAGGCTACTTATCTTTACCTACTTATCTGAAAGTATGGGGGAATTGGGCTAGAGAAGATTAAATTTTTTATTCCAATTATAGACTTATTGAGCAAATAAAACATTCTTAACAATTTATATAATTTCGGATGTTCCCAATAAATTACTAATGGTGAAATTATCCTTGAGTAAACTAAATCGAGTTAGACATAAAAGAATTTTCACAAATTTTTAAGTCATGATAATAGCAATAGCGTTATCCAGATTTTTATTAACAAGTTTATTGGCAATGGTTTAATGCATAAATTGACAGGTTCCTTTGGGCAAACAAAAGTATTTACCTTTGAGAACATAAACATATAGTAGTGCAGTGATTCTATGTTAATTTTTAACTCGACTAATTTTCTTAAGTTATACAGACCGTGATAAGGTGATATTACAAAATATAATTAAAACTAGTGATAGAGATAAACTAGTAGGCGTAATAGAAGCAACCTTTCTAAAATTAACAATAGTCGTTGAAAATCATGCTAGAATACTCAAAGATCATTATCCCATTTAGAATTAACAATAGTATATGAAAACATCTTCTATCAACAGTTTTAATACTGATCTCTTTACCCGACTTTTGTTATTTTGACTGACCCATAATCAAATTAGTATCCTAATCTAGTATTTGGATTGGCAGAATGCGTATTGGTTGAAATGAATTGAAAACCCAGAGTATTAGCCAAGCCCTAATAAATTATTAGGAGTCCTTCTTAATCAATTCAGCAAAAGAGGACAGAGAAATCGAAGCTGAAAATTAGACAAGATTCGAAAATTCAGCTTTAAACTGAGACCATATCAATGCAATAGGTGTTGGTGAAATTACATGACAGTTAATCAAAAAGCCATGCTGGTAACGACCGTATTCCCAGTGATTTAATAGAAAAAATGACAAGTGATTTATTATTTGATTTGCCTATACAACCTGTATCTGAATACAAATACATTGATACACCAGCTGAGCTAGAAGATCAACTCATACCTATTCAGTCTGCAAAAGAAATAGGATTAGATATCGAGACTACGGGATTAGACCCTCACCGAGATAGAATTCGATTGATTCAAGTCTCATCTAGGGATTCAGTAAACCTAATAATCGATGCTTATACAGTTAGTAATTGGGTAAAGTTATTAGAACCACTTTTTAAATTAGACATTATCAAAATCATTCACAATGCAAAGTTTGAATTAAAATTCTTTAAGCAATTGAACATAGACATAAATGGGGTGATTTTTGATACGATGCTAGCCAGCCAATTATTAGCGGCAGGACATCAACAAAAACATAAGCTATCAGATCTATTAAAAAGGTTTTTATCCGTTCAAATAGACAAAGGGGAACAACAATCCAACTGGGATCAATCTGAATTACGACCCAGTCAATTAGCTTACGCTAACAATGACGTTGAATACCTGATTCCATTGTTTGACAAACTAAGACTAGAATTGAAACGACATAAACTTAGGAAGGTAGCTAAATTAGAATTTGATACTATCCATGCCGTCGCCCAGATGGAACTGGCTGGATTTGGATTAGACAAACAAAAATTAAATCAATATCTTAATAAGTTGGAAATTCGGCACCAAAAGTTAGAAAATGAATTACTTAATCAGCTAGGACCTATAAATATTAATTCTCCGAGACAACTGAAGGAAGCTTTGTTCCATATCGGGGTAATTTTGGATGATACTACTAAGGAAACTTTGAATCATAATGCACAACTATCAATTGTTGCCGACATCATAGAGTATCGAAAAATTGATAAATTGAAATCTACATATGGAACAAAATTGATCAAATCACTACATCCGACAACTGGTCGCCTACACTCTGACTATTTTCAGTTGGGAACTAATACCGGTAGGATGTCATGCCGTGAACCAAACATTCAGAGTATTGTTAATGGAGAACTTCGTAGTTGCTTTAGACCAAAATCTGGTCACAAGCTGATTGTATTGGACTACGCACAAATCGAACTGAGAGTTTTAGCTGAAATATCAAGAGACTTTAAAATGATCGAAGCTCTCAATCAGGGAGTTGATTTACATAAATTAACAGCCTCAATTGTGACACAAAAAGAAATTGGTCAGATATCATCAGATGAGAGAGAGATAGCAAAAACACTCAATTTTGGTTTAGTCTATGGTGCAGGAATAGAGAATTTGACCAAGCACTTACGACAAAAAGGATTAACAGTACAAACATCAGAAATGGAAAGATTTAAGAAAAGATTTTTAAAAAGATTTATTGGAGTTGATCTTTATATAAAGAAAGCTACCAAAGGACGGAAGTACGAGATACGGACATTATCGGGTAGAAAAAAAGAATTTACAGTCGATAAATTTGGGAATAGGAAATCAGCTAGTTATACTGAAAAATTAAACACTCCAATCCAAGGTACGGCAGCGGACATCGCGAAACTAGGATTATCTAAGGTTTATCAGATACTAAACGGTACAAGAGGAAAATTAGTAGCGTTCATTCATGATGAAGTGGTTATCGAAGTTCCAAGCGAACACGCTATTGATTTATTACCAAAAGTGGAACTGGCATTAAAAGAGGCTGGACAATATTACTTGCCGAACGTAGAAATTAGCTTGTCCACCCATATATGCGATTCGTGGATGGAAAAATCAGTCTAAGAATGAAATAGTGAAATTTGTTCGATAAATTTCCCAAGAACAATTAAAAAGCCTCAATTCACGATTAGGGAAAACGATTTTTTATAATTTCTGATCCACTGCATGTATTGTGTTATTTACACTGAACTTTTTCTGTCAAGGAGTGTGTAATTGAATTTCAAAAAATGGTGGCCAAATAAATCATGGTGAAACAAAAAGATGCAACCCGAAACATATGAACAACATCAATCAATCCTCTTGTCAATCAAGTAGATACAAATTGCTGGGAGGGGTATCCCAAACAATAGTTACACCTGAATCAAGGGGAACTTTCCTAATTGGTCCCATGCAACCGAGTACTGGTATAAATGATGATTTATGGGCTCGTGTTCTGGTGTTATCTGACGGAAGAAATCAAATTGCAATCTTGACACTTGACTATTTAGGTTTCGATTTTGCGTATAATGATGTTCTGATTGAAACCATCTCTCAATCTTCCGGTATTCCCACCACAAATATAATGATTAATTGTAGCCACACACACAGCGCACCTATTACTATCCCTTGGGGACCTTGGGAAAAGGAAAAAAATAAGTCATTTCACCATTTTTTGCCCAAAAGATTAGCCGAGATTACCAAAAAAGCGATTTCTCACCTTGAGCCAGTAAGTTTAAGATACTGTCGTGAATCCACCCAAATTGGGTTCAATCGACGACATTTTGACGGACACCGTATAAGTATGGCTCCAAATCCAAATGGTGCGACGTTACCTTGGGTTGATGTTCTACTGATTGAAAGAAGTCGAGGGAATCCTCTAGCGATTCTGTTTAGCCACGCTGCCCATCCCGTAATCGTACATGGAGCAAGCACTTTGATCACAGCCGATTACCCCGGTTTCGCAGTCAAAAGTTTAGAAAATGAAATGGGTACTGAAACTCTCTACATGTTTGCTCAAGGTTGTAGTGCTAATATTAATGGATTTCCACTAAGAGGTGGTATAAGTGCTGCTAAAGGTGCTGGCCGTGACCTAGGTATAGCAGTTTCCCGTGCATTCAATTCAATGGGTCAAGAAGTTCAATGTAACAGTATTCAAACCAAATCTATAGAATTAGAACTTCCGTTACAACCTCCTCCCACAGAGAAAGATTGTCGAAGACTAATCGAGATAGAAACAGATCCAAGTAAGCAGCAAGTGCTCTTGGAATTACTCGCCTATAGTCAATCTGGTGAATCCCTGCGGGTCAAATTACCAATACGCGGATTTTGCCTTGGTAATTTGTGTATTCTAGGTTTAGCACATGAAATATTTGCCGAATATCATCACTTTATTAATCAAATATCTCCATTTTCTGATAATATGGTTTTCGCTTACACTAATGGGGTGGAATGCTATGTTGGTACCAAGTCAGATTATGACCTCGGCAATAATGGCGGTTACGAAACATCACCGATGGGAGCTTCTCTCCTCTACCAACCTAGGCTTCCACTATCTCTAGATTCGGAAGCAAAAATTAAAGATGGCCTAAGGAATTTGTTAAATTTTTTGAAAAATCAATGAGTGTTCTCTCAAATCTCTCGTCTGTCTGCAAAAATAAAGAGCAAAAATTAGTGGTTAACAACCCACAAAATCATATTTCTGTCCCAAACCAGTCAGTAAAACATTCTCCCAGAATTCAAATCTTCATTTTCATCACAATTTGTATATAAACACAGTAGAATTAGAATAAGAAACAACAGTAAGAAGCTAGGGTAGATCGTATTTTTCTTTCAGATAGGGAATTAAAAAAATTAGATAAAAACAATTTTGTACATAGAGCTAATAACGAGTTGACAACGAGATCGATTATGAGCTCATTCTATCGTAGGAATTTGGAAAATCAGGATTTAAGCCAGTTTTTCTGGTTTATAAGTTAGCTTACGGATACCACCTAAACTGGTTTTGTGGTTCATCTAATCTGTTATATCGACTAATACGACAGCATTATTCAGAAAATAGCATGATCATTAGGCTTCAATCGATTGTTAGGCCATAATCAATTTTGCAAGAAATAATTAATTCGATGCATGTACCATATCAATGCTGTAGAGAGATGCTTCTGGATAAACTGTTTCTTATATCAATCTTTCAAAATGGTGTGTTAATATGCAAAATTATAATGTCACTATGATCCGGACACATATGGATGATATCCCAGAATTTACTCTGAAAGCTGGGTTTGATATTAGAAAATATCGTTCGAATGAATGTCATGTTTGGACACGTATTCAGCAGAAGAGCGAAACATTCTTTGCGATCGATGATCAATTATTCCACAGAGAATTTGGCAATGATTATACAGCAATGGAAGATCGGTGTTTTTTCTTAACTTCGAGTAAGGGCGACGAAATTGGAACAATAACAGCTTGGTGGAATGAAAGTTGGCGCGATCAAAACTGGGGCCGAATTCATTGGGTCGCAATTGTTCCTGACTATCAAGGCAAAGGTTTATCTAAGCCTATGATGAGTGTTGCAATGAAACAACTAAAAAAATCACATGACCGTTGTTTTCTAACAACATCATCTCGTAGGCTGGTCGCAATCAAAATCTACTTAGAATTTGGCTTTTGTCCTGATCTAGAATCGAAAAATAGTGTTCAAGCATGGTCTCAACTTGCAAGGTTCTTGGATCATCCAACACTCCAAGAATATAGGTTTTAATCTGATACATTGAGTGAAAAAGAAAGTTTTCAGACAAGAATGCATGTACAAGTTTTGCTACGTTACTGACCATTTTCTAAACTAAGAATTCAATCTTGTACTTCTAATTAGCAAAGAATATGTTTGCATTAAATTATCTTTAATTTCACTTGCACAAGGAGCCTCTATATGACATCTCATAATGTTTGTTTTGGTTCTCTTCCAGTTTTATGTCTTCTGTTAAGTTTGATAATTCCTACAGTAGTTTTTGGAGCAGAAGAGCCACCACGGGGTCAAATCTTAGTAGAAATTGAGTTTAAAAAAATAAAAGATAATCAATGGTGCGATTTAGAATTAAAGAAGGAGCAACCGATCGGAATTTATTATATCGAAATGACATCTGAGAACAAACTACCTTGGGGAGCATGGGGGTCAAAGCAAGATATATACACAGACGGAGTCGCGTGGAAAGATGATCAACCGATAAAAAAAGCAGACCTCTGGCTTCAGTTTCGCGTCAAAAATTCGTGAGTGGAGTTAATAAAAGTTAAACCACTCGGTGTGATTAACGACGCATGGTTTCCGTTTCAGCTGACTAAATCATTAGGCCAATCTTTTTTGGCCAAGGAACCATTTGACGAGGTTGGATTGCATACTCCGACTTGGAATCAGAATAATAGTACTGGGAAACTAACTCTTTACGCAGAAAAAGTAGCTAAGTTGGTCAATGGGAAAAGACAACTAGCGACGACCTGGTCAGCTTTGAGAGGATTATAGGGAATTAATAAAGATAATCATCGAAATGTTTTCTTTTATAACCACCCACAATAAACAGACCTATATTCGACTGATTTTTATAACGAAAAAATTCAACGAGCTGACCCGAATCTAGTCTTAGACGGATTAGGAAACGGAACCTCTGACTTCACCCTTCAAATCGGTAGTAATAACACTACCAACGACTAAATGACCTTTGGTATTGATGCAACTACCACTGATAGTCTCTAATTGTCTGGACAGTGAGAAAATCAAAATTATTGAACCAATTTTACAAGAGCACCTAGGACCGATCTCCTATCTTTCACTTAAAGGAATAAAAGATATAATTTTGCAGAGCAGCCAATCTGCAATGCCATTGCTTCACATTCAATTCGGTCTTTGTGCCCAAAAAGGATATGCCAACCCAATCGATGGTTATATTCACATGTTTTGTATTCCAATTGGTGACCCAATGGTAGTTGTTCTAGAAAAACAAGATTTTTATCCGTCAGCGACAGCAACAGTCATTCATCATGGTGTGGAGAGATGGAATTGAAAGTTCATTCTGACCAGTGACATTGAATTATAAATTTCAGCAAATTACCCGTAGGAACTTGACTTTTTCTAAATCAATATGGACATTGTAGTACTCATCTTTTAAGGCTTGCTGAAAATAGATTTTTATCTCGGTCATCTGGAAATTTCTCCCGATAGGCAGCACCTGTGGTCCAGATCAACCAAAATCCAAATCATATGCTTCTGGGACTTCCAAACGATTTCGACATATCAATCTTGGACTATCCTCTTAAATCCTTTCTAGTACTAGGACAAGATATAGATACGTTTTGACAATGAATGATAATCTGGTGAAAGGAAGGATAGTTAGACCGAGACAAAAGCCTTGCCCAAAGAGTAATCATAACCGTCAGATCGATGGACTCTTTGGAAGTGTTTTGGGTTACTTATGAAGGCAAAAAGCAAAGCCTGCTTTAATTACAGCTTGTTAAATTTGCATTTCGGTTATCGCTTGGTAGAGATGAGTGGTGTCGCTGTCTCATTAAATGGACACGTATTCAATTTATTGAATGCTAAATATATTTCAGATGCAGATGACAATGACAAGTACAGCGTATTTGATGATGGGCTTATGAACCATGATTCCGCCTCAGTCGGAGTTTATTTCGGTTTGCCAAGACTGCTTAATCTATCTTTGATGATTGAGTATTAAACCTAATATTAAAATTAACTTTTTGGGTGTTGGTAGAAATACTAACACCCTTTTTTGATTGTGCCTTTCTTATGCGACACGTTTTGTCGTGGTTTTCGTATATAATTGCTTGAATAATGAAATTAGCAAGTAGGTTAAAAAAATGAAAGCCAAAGTAGAGAAATATTTAGCTCAAGATTTATACAAATTTGCTTTTCTTTCGGTAAGTAATCAACAACCAGACCCCAAAGAATGGAAACGATATAAGTACTATACTGAATTGGGTAAAATGTTCGGCTTGGTCAATAATGAGAGTTTAAATATCGTCTGGCGGAAGGCTGAAACTAGTTGGAACAACGAACGTCAGAGGCGATCGATAACTAACCGGGTAAATAACTTACGTGGATAGATAGTATTTAATTTGGGTAATAAGAACTGTGGTGATATAATGGTCGCAAACGCTTGAAATTTCTTTAGGAGACTCAGGTGACCTCAGAAACAGCGATAGTACTACGTGAACAGATGTTACGGGATGGATATTGCGTTATCCCGGACATTTTGAGTCTAGATTTTCTGCAGCAACTTCAGCAGGAATCGGACCGCCTAAACGATACAGTACCACACCATCCAGATACCAAATACCAAGGCACACATCTTGGTATTGGTTATAAAGATAACGAAATTATGCAACGCTTAGCCAAATGGAAACCGGCTCGTCAAGCCCTAGAGCAAATGGGTTTTGGAGATTTCACACCCGGCGGAGGGCTCTTAGTTCTGACAAAGGAGCCGTATGCTCCAGCACTCTACTGGCATCAAGATTGGATGAGGTGGAATGATCCTCTTAGTTGCACACCTTGGCCACAGACTATTTTTCTTTCTTACTACCTTGAAGACACAGATATTGACAATGGATGCTTGAAGGTTATCCCGGGCACACATATTAAACGCATTACTTTACATGACCAGTTGGTGACAGCTCACGAGCAAGGTGCAAGATTTATTGAGGAAGACCACCCACTAATGTTTAGTAATCACCCTGATCAGGTAGATGTGAAATCTAAAGCCGGTGATTTAGTTTTGGGAGACGCTCGTGTTTTACACGCAGCTCGAAAGAATCAGACTGACCAGCGCCGAAATTTACTCTTGTTATGGCATAACCGACCTGAAACAGTACCAGAGTATTGGGATGGTGAAATATCGGAAACAATCAGTAATCGGGATCCAGAAGCATCTTACGCTGGTACTCGTGTCCCCGGACAATTCCTTAGTTACTGAAAGAAAATTCTGACCAAACGAAGTAATTGGGGCGGTTGTCAGTTGATGATGTATTGACGGCCATCTCTATTCCACCTAAATGGACATTGATATGTGGTAGAGGATCATTTCGGATCAGCTGTTCTGCCTTAATTACTAAGCGTTCAATTTCATTTTCATGTTTCCCTTTTTCTGCTAGATCGTTCATAAAACAATCTCTTTCGCTCTGGGTACTACCGTTCCAGTTTATATCTGTCCACATGGGCCAGAGCTTTCGGCTGGCCTCTTGGGACAAAAACCGCCATTCATCCAAAGGTCGCTCAGACGGACATTTGGCTAATAATTTCTTCACCCGTTGGCCATTTTCCTCAGAAAACTTGAGCCAATCATATAGCAAGCCGTTGGGGACTTTTTCCCAAAGGCAGGTGAAATCTACATATCGCTTCATTCTATTCCACAACCTACTTAGGAACAATCTAAAAATCTAAAGCATTGAAAGTTGATCGCTAGTGTCTTCCGATTCATCGATCGTTGTTTCTGCAGAACCTAACTCAGATGGTTGATTGTCTAACTCTTCCGACTCATCGGTCGTTGTTTCTGCAAAACCTAACTCAGATAGTTGATTGTCTATCTCTTCCGATTCATCGGTTGTTGTTTCTACAAAACCTAACTCAGATGGTTGATCAAAGGTCAAATGCTGAAAGTCAACTGGTGTATTATCAACACGCCAGTCAGAAAAATCGGTTTCAATCCTATCAGTCCATTTGGTATCCATTTCAGCCGAAGTGTAGATTCCTCCACGAATTCTTTGAAATCCAAAAATTTCACGCAATTGTGTTTTCTCTGCGTGAAGTACGCAATCTTCTGCCAAATGGGGTGGAATGAATAAAACACCGGAAGCGGTACCTAACACAATATCGCCAGGCATACAAATCGCTTGACCGATACGACAAGGTGTATTAAGACCTACTAGAGTCACATCCCGAATTGGAGTTGGGTCGCAGCCTTTGTAAAAAGTTTGCATATTGTCCATTTTCATAATTTGTTGCAAATCTCGAATGCCGCCGTAGATCACTTGTCCTCTTTTGGTTCGAGTAGCAACAGTCGACGATAGATTGCCACCGCAAAATGTACCCTCAAATATTTTACCGAACATATCAACAACCATCACATCATCCGTTTGAAGAGTCTCAATAACCCAAGAGTTAAAAAAACCAATGCGATTCTCTTCATTTTGTCCATATTCCAATAGGCTATCATGTAAATCCGGACGAGAAGGGACCATGGTGGCGGTTACTGCTCTCCCAACCAAAACTTTATTACCGTGAGTCCTCAACCAATCTCCTTGAAACTGGAATTTGTAGCCTTTTTCCCACAAAATTGACCAGACCTCCTCAGTTGCGACATTTTCCATCCGGTTCAAAATCTCATCTGAAACCTTTGGTCGACCATTATCGAATCGGTCCCCCTCCCACTTAGGGGTAAGCTGAATGATATCAGAATTGTTGTCAAATTTCATTTTTTCTCCTATAACGGGTACCCAAACAGTCGTTACTTTATCAATCCAGCAATTTGATTTCAATAACAAACTCTAATCAAGATAACTAATTTGACGATGGGTCAGTAATTTGGTCATATAACTATCAAAAAATAGAAATGAAGAGTGATGTATGTTGTGATAATTGTGCCGATTTTTTTCATATATGATGTCTTTTCGGAGGATAGTCAACTTATGTCAAAGATTCACTGAGTAATTATTAATCAGTGATAGTATTTGTGGAACAATACTTTAATCTCTGAGTACGTCAGCGTAACCGTACTACCCTACAAGTATCCCATTTGAGGATACGAATTATCCAGAAGATAATAAGATTAGCGTTTCTGTATGTCAGTGGAGGAAATTAATCTATTTTAAATCGATAAATGTATACTTAAAGATATCTTTATAGATAAGGAATTAATCATGTTGGCCACTTGATTAATAAATTTTCTCCAACGCTGACTAATTAATTATTTTAGGGGTGTGCTATAATTACTCGGTTTGCATTTCTTGAAAATTATATGATGAAGAAAATCTAAAAATAGAATTGTTAGGAGTAGCTCCCGATGAATAAAAACGAATCTCAGCAACAGAATACGGAAAGTCCCATTATTTTGATAGGAATTGTGGTTGCTATTATTGTTGGCACTATCATTGGCGGCACTTTTCCCGAATTTGCGGTCAATTTCAAAATCCTGGGGGATATCTTTCTGAATTCGCTCAAAATGATGGTTGTGCCGCTGGTTATCTTGTCAATGATAGTGGGCATTACTGGACTGGGAGATGTTAGAAACATAGGTAGTATCGGTGGCCGAACTGTTGCTTACTATACAGCAACGACTGCTATATCAGTAATCCTAGGTATTATTTTGGTAAATATTATTCGACCAGGTGTTGGAATCTCTAGTGGAGAAGAACACCCTGATTACGATTACACCGTGGTAGGACAGACGGTCACATTAACCGATAAAACATGGAATAAAAAACAGGTAGAAAACTTCAAAGATAAATACCAAATCGTACTTCCAAGTCAAAACGTTCAGGGTCGAATAACAAGTATTTCTTCTAACAGTGCAACAGTATCGTCATGGCGGTACATTGAGCAGGCAGATAATGTCTTTTATCTGAAAATTGGTTCAACGGAAAAGCCATTTAAGAATCTGAATGGCCAGATATTATCGGCCGACCCAGAATTATCCGCTATCGGTAAAGGCGTTAATATTATATTACCAATTGCAGACAAAGTAGCAGGTAAGAAAGATAAAGGGATTGCTGACACATTAGCCGAAGTAGTACTAGGTAATAAAACTACCGGTAAGCAAGGAATGATTCCTACCAATGTCTTTAAGGCAATGGTACAGATGGACATTTTGCCATTGATTGTCTTCTCGTTACTAATAGGAAGTGCACTGACTATTATTGGAGATCACGCTCAAGTTGCCATAAGTACTATTTCGGCTCTCAACGATGGTGTAATGAAAATAGTTCACTGGATTATGTTGATATCACCAGTTGGAATATTTGGGTTAATCGCTGGCAAAATTGGATCTGAAGGTGGATTTGATGGTTTTTTGCCTGAATTAATGGCAGTTGGAAAATACAGTCTCACTGTACTAATCGGTCTCGGTATCCATGCTATCTTCATCCTACCACTTCTATTAGTCATATTCGGAAAGCGTAACCCAATATCATTTGCCTCAGGAATGGCAACAGCTTTATTAAACGCTTTTTCAACGGCATCTAGTTCAGCTACACTTCCGTTAACAATGGACGGTCTAGAGAATAACAATGGAGTTTCTAATCGGACCTCTAGTTTTGTTTTGCCACTTGGGGCTACAATCAACATGGATGGTACGGCACTGTATGAAGCTGTTGGTGCTATTTTTATCGCACAGGTTTATGGCCAAAATCTTGGTTTTGCCCAGCAATTAGTGATAGTTTTGACTGCTACACTAGCAGCTATTGGTGCTGCTGGAATTCCTCAAGCTGGATTGGTAACTATGGTTATCGTGTTAAAAGCTGTTGATTTGCCAATTGAAGGAATCGGTTTAATATTGACTGTGGATTGGCTTCTGGATCGATTTCGTACTACTGTTAATGTTTGGGGAGATAGCATAGGCGCTGGCATAATCGAAAATCTAGAAGATTCAACGGATGCTACCTGATCAAAATCCTAATTCTAGTAATCCAATTTCTCCATCGCCCAACATGCATTCTACTGTCATCGGCAGTTTGGTATTTTTGGTTGGTTGCTGGATTGGGTATGCCTTCTATAATGGCGTAGGTTACCTTGACAAGTCAGGATCAGCGGTCGCTGCGGGGCTACTTTTGCACCCTATTTTTCCAATCATCCTATTGGTCTTTTTATGGTCTATTTTGCCTTACGTCCAACCGGCACGTATTATCGGTTTCGAGATTGTTTTTGTTTCCTTATGGCTATTTCTTCGATTAGTCGATGTTTTAATGCCTTTCATCCTTGGTTTCGGTCTGGCTTATTTTTTCCATTTTGTCGTAGGTGAATTGCAAGAAATACGTCTGCCGATGGGGCGAAAGTTGCACATTTCTAGACCAGTTGCTAGCTTCTTCTTATTGGCACTGACATTAGTTTTCCTGTTTTTGTTGTTTGGGTTAGTTACTCCGCAAATTAGTCAACAAGTTGTGGCAATGTCAAAAGGTATTGTAGTTTTTTACCAAGAATCCTTAATGCCTTTCGTTTTGGGAACAGAAGACTCTAAAGGTGCTTTACAACGATTAGAAAACTGGGGGCAGGAATCAAATTTACAACTTATCCGAGATTTGACGTATTTTGTGAAAAATGAAGGTCAGAAAATGATCACCAAAGTACAAAGTTATTTGAGTACTAATTTTGGGAGTATTGCGGGAAGTGGTGGTGGACTATTCAACCGGATTTTCAAGGGTATGTCAGCTCTAGCTATCGGTTTTGGTGGATTTTTGACCACCGTTTTTTTAGCTTTGATTATTTTTATCTATGCCAGTCACTCGTTAAAAGCTTACGTTCAGAAATTTGTTAATCTGTTTCCAGTTACCCAAAGAGATTTGGTTTGGCTATATTTGCAAGAAATTCATGATAATATGGAATCCTTCCTACGAGGACAGGTAATAGTCATTACTCTTGTTAGCTCACTTTCGATGGCTATTTATTCGATTATTGGGGTTCCTTTTGCCCTAATAGTAGGAGCTTTAGCAGGACTCTGCAATGCAGTTCCGACTTTTGGACCTTTTATTGGTGGAATTTTCGCCCTAGTTGCACTTCTGATCGGTTTCGCTACTGGTGATTTCTCCATGATTGGTCTGCTATTTCGTATTTTGGCTATTCTAGGTGCTATTGTAGGTATTCAGACTATCGATAATTCCATAATTTCACCTAAAATCATGAGTAACGCCATAGATATAGACCCTTTAACTATCATGTTTAGTGTCATTATTGGTGCAACTTTACTTGGTCTTTGGGGCGCAATCTTGGCTATTCCAGTTTTGGTTATTATCAAGTCCATCATCAATGTAAAGCAAAAACTGATGATTTTTCCAACAAATGACCAATGACTAAAGTATTGGTCGTTGCCGGTGAACCTTCGGGGGATCTGCATGCAGCAGAAGTAATTAAGCATCTCGTTTGCCAATGCCCAGAAATTAATTTTTTCGGAATGGGTGGAGATTTAATGCAGCAAGCTGGGGTTAGGCTAATTTATCACATTCGGGATTCTGCTGTTATGGGTTTCACTGAGGTGGTATCTGCCATTCCTAAATTCGCATTGAAACAAGCAAATCTGAAAAAGTTTCTTCGTCAGGAACGACCAGCTATGACTATTTTAGTGGATTTTAGTGGGTTTAACCTCGGTCTGGCTAAGTATGCGAATCGACTAAGTCTTCCTGTTATTTATTATATTCCACCCAAAGCATGGGCTTGGCGAGCTAGTAGAGCAAGAGCGGTAGCTCGGTCGACTTCCGCCGTGGCTTCTATATTTCCTTTTGAAGCTAATTTTTATAAACAGGCTGGAGCGAATACCTATTTTGTTGGACACCCACTGCTAGATATTGCCAAATCGAAACACTCTGTTTCATCAGCCAGAAAAGAGCTGGGAATAAACTCAAATGGACAAACTATTGGATTAATGCCCGGTAGCAGACAATCAGAAGTTAACACTCTTTTGCCCTTAATGACAGCTGTTGCTAACCGTTTGCGCCAACGCTTTCCTGAAAGCCAATTCATATTGCCGCTGGCTGCAGGAATTAAGCTAGAAGCCCCCTCGTACATTACAATCGTCAGTTCCAGTCAAGCTTACACAGTGATGCGTGCTGCAGATTTAATGCTGATTGCATCGGGTACTGCGACCTTAGAGTCAGCCTTAATAGGGACTCCGATGATAATAGTCTATCAACTATCAACTTTGACTTGGTGGTTATCAAAACGGTTAGTTCAGCTTGCACATAGCGGTTTGCCGAATATAATTGCTGGATACGAAATAGTACCAGAGTTACTACAAAAACAGGCAAATTTGGATAGAGTTTTCACAACAGCAGAAAATCATCTATCAAACCCTGAATTGTTAACAGCACAAAGACAAAGATTATCAGAAATTCGGAAAGCCTTAGGAGACGCGGGTGCCGCAGGACGCGTAGCAGATCTTGTTCGTCATTACCTGCCTTAATTCTAGATATTTTCTTGACTAATATAGAAGGCGACGAATGTCTATCCGTTTATTTTTGGAACAATCCATCACGCGAAGCTATCCTTTTTCAAGTTGGTGGAAAAATGGGATGTCAGTAGTAATTTGCATCCTATTTACCCCATTTAGCTGGCTCTATTCATTGGTCGTTTCTAGTCGTAATACTTTATATGATCTAGGATGGTTAAAACCGAAAATATTACCAAGTCAAGTGATTAGCGTCGGCAATATAACCGTTGGTGGAACAGGAAAAACTCCACATGTGGTTTATCTCGCAAAATTTCTAGACCAAAAAGGATTTCGGGTTGCTGTCTTAGCCGCTGGGTATCGTTCCAAATCCAACAAACAAGTTGTGGTCGTCTCAGATGACACTCCTGTTTCTGTTTGTGGGGACGAAGCCTTGATGATTTACCGACAATTAACTGCCGATCAATCACAAAAATCAAGAAATGTACCAGTTTTGAGCTGCCGAAACCGTTACAAGTCAGGGCTTCAGGCGGTAAGTCAATTCGGATCCGAAGTTTTGATCGTCGACGATGGATTTCAGCACCGTCAATTGGAAAGAATGATAGATATTGTTTTAATCAAAAGTGAGAATCAGCTGGCTCCGAAGCTACTGCCAGCCGGAGCTTTTCGAGAACCGCTGAGCAGCCTTGGACGAGCAGACATCATTATTCAATCATCACCTACTAAATTAGAAAGCGCTGATAATTTGGACATAAATCAGCCTGTATTCAACAGCTATTATCGTGCAACTCGATTATACCCAATCCACGAACCCAATAGACAAATAGGCATAGATGAAATCAGCGGGGCTCGAGTTTTTGCTTTTTGTGGTATTGGAAATCCATCCGGGTTCAGTAAACTTTTGCAGAGCCTCGATCCTGCCGATCTGAAACTGATGATTTTCTCTGACCATCATCAGTATGATATGACGGATCTACAGAAGATTCATCAGGCTTCCGTATCTTTGGGTGCAGATCTAATTGTGACAACTGAAAAAGACCAACCGAAGATCACAAGTTGGAGCAATCAACCGAACATTTATGTGATCTCTGTTGAACCGGTTATTCCTGAGGCATTCGGCCTATTGGTTGATACAATATTGAGGCGAGAAATCGATGAAATTAAAACTTCTATGGAGTAGTTTCGGGATCTAAGGAAGTAGGAGTAGCAGAAACTCCACTCAGGCCACCACTGACCCGCCAAACTTCGCCTGTAACCCAACTAGCACGGCTACTACACAGGAAGGAAACAACTTGAGCTATATCCTTGGGTTTACCCCATCGACCGAGTGGTATGGACTGTCTGATTTTTTCAATGACTTCGGTTTCAGGCACACCCAAGCTTTTTCCTCTTTCTTTCATCACACGTTTGTTGAAATCAGTGTAGACAGGGCCTGGACAAACAGTGTTGACACGCACACCGTATATGCCCAACTCGGCAGCTAAAGTTTGAGTGAGATTAATGACTCCGGCTTTTGCTACATTATACGCTCCGACCAATGCCGGTGGATTCAAACCATTAATCGAAGACAAATTAACAATGCAACCTGAGGTTTGTCGCTTCATAATAAGGCCCGCTGCCCGACAGCAGTAGAAAGTTCCTGTCAAAGAAACTTGTAACACTTGGTGCCAATCGGCGTCGGACAATTCTATAAGAGGAGTAATCGTTTGGCCAATCGCGGCATTGTTAACTACAATATCCAACCTACCAAACTCTGACTCAACAATAGAGAAACACTCATCAACTGAATGGCTATCGGCGATATCAATCGGATAAGCTTTTACCTGTTTCCCATTTATACTACTAAGTTCTTCTGCAACTTGTTCGGCTTTTTGAATTTGTAAGTCTGCTAAGATGACATCTGCCCCATCATGGGACAATTGTTTGGCTATGGCTAGGCCCAACCCCTGAGCTGACCCAGTTATCAAGGCAATTGAGCCTTCTAATGACTCCAACGGTTACTTCGCCCCCCAAGAACCAGGACCTCCAGCTGCCCGATTTTTTAGCAAGACACGTGCCCCGTTTTGAAGACCACTCAAGACAATAGCATCAACTTCGTTTTGGAGTCCAATTTTGACAGATGTTCGGGTAGGATTGTCGCCATCAACCATTACATACTTATCCCGCTTGATGGCGACAGTGGTAGAAATACCATCCGCAACCTGTTTCCCATTAGACAAAACCGCAAAAGTCTGAGGGCCTGGCCGTAACCCTCTCTGACCAGCATCCATATTAATCGACAATTGACTACTTTGGACTGAGGATATTTTACCGTTGAAACTTTTTCCGCTAAGACTCTTTAGCTGAATTTCCTGGTCAATTTTGAACTGGTTATTACTACTTCCAATTTGAGCTGACGCCGTAATACTTGTTTCAGATTGTACTGCTTCAATCGGTATTAGCAAGACATTTTTTTCTTCATAGGTAATAATATCGATGTCAGTACTCATACCTGGTTTCAATTCGGGTGGAGAGTCAATCACTTCGATCATAACTTCAAAACTAATAATGTTGTCTCGTTCGACACCGATCGGTGAGATTTCCATTACCCGTCCTTGATATATTTTCCCTTTGTAAGTATCACTGGTAACCTCCACCACTTGGTCGACCTTTAATTGTTCCATGTCGACTTCGTTTATATATGTTTTGACCACCATTTGAGAAAGATCGGAAATGGTCATTAAAGGGGGGCTTTGAGAAAAGGCCGACCGACCTGAAGTTACAATTTCACCTACTTCCAATTCCATTAGCGTAATAGTTCCAGAAATAGGAGCACGAATCGTTGTCCATTCAAGGCGTTCTTTCACCGACTCTAAGCTACTCTCATTTCGCAGATGCTGCGCCTCAGCAATAATCTTTGATTGATCCGCTACTACTTGCTCTTGGTCGATCGTCATTGTAACTTCTTCCATTTGCCTTTTCGCTATTTCTAATTGAAGTTGGGAGCGTTTCTCTTGAGCAGCTCTCATCTCTCTTAGTTTTTCTAGATTCAGTTCCTGATACTTCAATGTTGTCTTCCGCGTTTCAATGATACTTTGTTTAGCTTTAACGGCTTTCTTTTGAGATTCAATTGATTCCTTCTGGGCTGCTACGCGTTGCTTTGCGCTATTATATTGAGATTCAGCGCTAGCTAGCCGATTTTCGGTTTCTTCTAATGTCCTTTTGGCGACATATTTTTTCTCAAACAGATCTTTATTTCTATCCCTTTCTGATAGTGCGTTTTGTTGGCTTACCTGAGCTGATTTGAGGGCTGTCTCATTGTCGATCAAAGTTAGTTTGGCTTGACTTAAGGCTAACCCAGTTTGTTCTAAAGATAGGTTGTCTTGTTCTAAAGCATTTTTGGTTGTCTGAATATCCGTTGCCGCTGCAGTAAGTCTGGAAGACGATTCTGCTTTGAGTGCATCCAAATTTGATTCAGCAATTTTATAATCAGCTTCTGCTTTACTCAACCTTGTGGAAAGTTGAGCACGTTTCAGTTCAGTATTAAGCTCAGCTTGTGTTACCGAAGCCTTAGCCGCATCAACATTGGCTTCCGCTTGTCTCCTCTCCT
>JACLAC010023151.1_pt1 | contig 22515 bp, 23 predicted proteins | sample 8027881 | NCBI WGS metagenome assembly JACLAC01 (sample SAMN15725517, study PRJNA655200) | protist metagenome | isolation source: fluorescence activated cell sorting (FACS) single amplified genomes of... | place: Spain: Blaines Bay Microbial Observatory, Mediterranean Sea | collected 2016-01-19 | reverse complement strand
ACAAACTAGGAAGTCAGGGATTGAAATCAATCACCGGACAGTAAGTTGGATTGTACGATTGTACAAGTTTGAGAATGAATAGATTTTCGAACTCACGGAATTTGCGTTTTGTGTTCTTCAGCTCTATGGGTGGCCACGGGGCTCTTTCGATCGCTCTTAGAGAACAAAGCGAGTGGGTGTCTGTTTCTGCTTTTGCCCCCATTTGCAATCCAACAATGGTTCCCTGGGGCAAGAAAGCCTTTGAAGCCTATTTGGGCAGCATAGCAGCCGGAGAAGCCCACGATGCAACCTGCTTGCTCAAGGAAAAGTCGACCTTTGATGACATTTTGGTAGATCAGGGAACCGTCGACCAGTTCTTGGAAGGGCAACTCAGCACGAATGCCCTATCAGAGCGTGCAAAGGAGGTCGGACAAAACGTAACAATCAACATGAGGGAAGGCTTTGACCATTCCTATCACTTTATCGCTGCCTTCATTGAAGATCATGTTGAATTCCATGGAAAGAGACTTAGAGCTAAGCTTGCATAGGAAAACTTTTTTACTAAACCACATTCCTTATTCGATAGACCTTCAGTATAGCAACACAGTAGACAAAATCTTCATACGTTCAAAGATAAATTTCTAGTAGGCGCAGCTTTGAGCCCATACATGTTTGGGGCGTGGATTGAGCAACGCTTCGATTCAGTTTGTTTCGAGAATGCAGGGAGTGCACTTAGCATGCGTGCGGGTGCATCTCCCGACGAGGTTCGAGATCTTGCAAGTATCAGTGTTCGCATATACTAGAAGTATGAACGATTTTGAGCTAAGGATTACTACACAGCCATGTGACTAGATTCATGCTTCATCCTGCAGGCCAACACTTTCTAGCACACGGCGGAATTTTTGTGTACGACGAGTTGCGAAAGATCGATTCAATTATTCACGACTACTAACAAACACGACAGGGAACTCTTTCAGCACAAAAGATATGGTGACACCTGGGCAACACCCTAGCATTGAGATTCTTTCCAATACGGTAGAATCTGCTATACCAATAGCGGAACGCCAGCAGTGGTGCTTTCAGTCTCGTCCACCTATCCCTCCAAATTTCCCATTTGACAACAGTATCAGCATAACACACATGGGCGCCCGTAAATCCATTCATCGGATCTACCAAAGAAGTCAAAAGTATCTGCAAATTCCTTTATTTAGTAAACACTTGTAGCCCCGAGATCACGACATTTTGTACGTGACCGGATAAACCTCGGCATAAGTATCTCTAGATGTTCTTTCGTTGCAAACCAGGGGGAAGCGATTGAGTCAATTTGTTGGCTTTCTCGGCATCGGCAACAACCAATGTGTACAAATATCTTGAGCATCGGATCTTGAACTTTGTCTTCTCGTCTCTCTTTCTGATCTTGACCAACTTGGCATCGCTTCGGCGAGCCTTTTGAAGGAAATCACGGATGTCTGTAATTTGCTTTGGCATTGTGTCAAACTATCAATATGAATTCTGTAAATATAAGGACAAAAGCGATGGTGGTGAGTTGATTGTGAATGGTTCAAAGCTAGGAATATTTTCCGCAATTTTCTGCAGTCTACGTCGTCGATGGCTCCTCCGGCAAAAGTCGTATGTCATTCCTTTCTCCGCCGTCTACCGTCCCCTATCGCCGACAAGTATTTCCCAGGCTCAGTGCCATTGTTGTCTTAATTTATTATTGCTAACGATTCGGATATCTCAAAACCCCATGGTAACTTACAGCAAGATTAATGTAGGCGTTATTCAGCAGATTGATTAAACAAGGGAATTGGAAGAGATCGGCCTGTGATGCAGAGCCAAGTGCTCTCGTTTGGTTTTCGTGGGATAACGTGGGACAAAGCAGCTCTAAATGTAGTAAAGCGGTAGGATGAAACTCGCGTCTGTCCTTGATCAGGAAAAGGAGTGAGCATTCTCGCGCGAACTTGCGCATCAATTTCGATTGGCGCGCGCTTTATTTCGCAACCCAGCGTTCAATAATTTTTTCTTCTTGGAGGAAGAAAAGCAAATCCTGTTTGCGACGACAAAATTTCTTATAGTAGACAGACACTCTGGAGGAACTCGGTATCAAGCCTGCACTACTCAAATTACAAGATACGTATCAAAAGGAAATAGATAACAATGGAACAATCGGAAATAGTTGCTTCGAAGGAGGAAAAGGGTGCTGCTTCCACCGATAACAAGAAGAAGTCTGTGAAGAATGAGAAGAAAAAGATTGCTACGGAAAGAGAATATGGCGGGGATAAGAATGGTCTCGTTTACAAGTCAGGTATCCCTACATTGCGTGCTTCTGCTCATAGAGTCAAGTTTAAAATCAAGAACAGGAAGCACGATCCCAAACCTTTGGATCGAGATGGGAACGAAACCGGGACGACGTGGCTTCCCGACGAGTTGCAAAAAGAAAAAGTTTTCGCATACGATAGAAATCTTCACGATTTGAATGGCGCGGTGATCCAAATGCTTCGAGAATGTGATCCAGATTTTGTTGGGACTTTCGAGACTTCTCACGTAGCCGAAAATTCTTCCGAATTGGACGAACCCACGTTCCGACTCGAAGACTTCCGTGTGCCTGTGTCTTCAGTTTGGAGGTCTGTCAATGGGGGCTGCTGCGAAGATGCGCAAAAGTACTTGTCAAATCGTGTTGCCACAAATGAAGAATTTATCAAAGTGTTCGACAAGTTCGTAAATGAGATGATTCTTCCCGACGTGAAAGCCCGGCTGGTTCAATGCGGTGCTCTTGAAAGCGACGCTGCTACGTGTGCATTCTATTATCAAAGACCTCCGACTCTCAGATTACAACCTGGTCCAGGTAAGGCGACTGTTTGCGTTTGTATCCAAGTCTAGGTGCCGATTTACTGCCCAATGGGTTCTGATAATGTTTCTTTTCCGTTGCTTCATTTTCACGCTACCGAAGGCTGGGCCAAGGTGAGACCTCACAACGATGCCGAGTATGGGCATCAAAATGGGGAACTGAATATGTGGGTTCCATTGACAGATAGGGTATTAACTGGAGTGGATCTTTGGAGCGAAACGACAGTCGGGGAGGAAGAGTACCATCCTATTGTAGCAAACGTGGGAGAAATTATTTCTTGGCACGGATCTTCTCGAAAGCATTATGTGAACCACAACGCTTCCGTCAACACAAGAGTATCACTCGATTTTCGAATAGGAGTGGAGGGATATTTCGATCCATTTTGGGAGATGCAGGGAACAACCGACGATCATACTCGCAAAAAAGTAGATCTGTAATGATTGTAACGATGGCAGAAGACAATCAGCATGAAATAGTGATCATTACACAATTAGTTTTTTATGCTTTCTACTCTGAACTACCACGAAGGTTGAGGTTAGTCTCTAGTTGAGCTTGAGCAGGTTCGATCGTGCTTTTTCTTCGCCACAATGTTCTTGAATCGGAATCGCTGAGCGAAATTGAAGACACAGATTGGAGAACACCCAATCACGCGGGCCGACCAGTTCTTTCTACTCATCTCAACTTTGCATAAAAGATCCACAAAATTCCGAATGTACCAGTGACACTTCATAGATCTGTCAATCGTACCAAAACAGTGCTTCTAGCAGAAGGAAAAATTCTGCCATCATCTGTTCTGTTCGGTTTCATGCTTTTCTCCTCTTCTGACCAGAATTGGAGACAGCGAACTAAGTTTAACACTCACAATAAGCCCAGCTCCAATCCATGAGTGCCATTGTCAATTGAAAGAACTGTTAGTTTCTATTCACTATTCGACCATGAATAAATGCAACGCAAATGTCACAGAGACGCAACCAGTAACGACGGTTCGAGATCCTTGCGCCCCTCACAACTTTGGCCGGATCTCCTTCAGGGAAAAGACATTGCACACAGCTGAGCGCCCAGGACACTTCATTGAAAACTTCCACGCGAGCATTGTCGACGATTGGGTTGAACACATGAAGAACAAAGGAATCGCCCATGTCTTGATCATTATGGACGAAAACGAGTTCGAAGTGTACGAAGTCGATCTGATGAAAACTTACAGGGAAGCTGGATTTGTCGTACACTATATACCTTTCAAGTCCAACGACTCTTACGATAAAATCATGGAATTGCTCCAAGAAATTGATTCGCGGGGAGAAAAGGTTGTTGCCCATTGCAGTGGTGGAAAGGGTAGATGCGGAAGAGTGGCGTGCGCTTGGCTTTGTAAGAAGTGGTGTTTGACGCCGCTACAAGCATCCCAGGAGTTTATTGACCAGGCGGTCGAGAATGGCCTGTATCGTCTTGGCGATGTCGAAAAACTCAAAAAGTGGATTGGTTATGGCTCGTGCTAGTAGTAGCTACATCAGAATATACTATGTAGCATTGTGACTAGGACCAAAATAAGTGTTTATAACATACATAATCCGGAATAACAACGCTCCGTAACCTACTAGATATACTTTATCGAAGTTTCATGCCTTCCCTTCCCATCAATAGGACCGGTCAATGAATGATTACTAGCTTGAGACACATCTCGTTGGTATACATGTAGTTTACTCGTCATCGGCGAACAGAATGCGGTCAGCCAGTGCTGCTCCGACAATTGCCCCAACGATGGGAGCGACAATGTACAACCAGGCATTTGCAAATGCCACGGTCTTCCAACCGGCAAACCAGGCTACAATTCTAGGACCAAAATCTCTAGCTGGGTTGAAACCTGCCTGTGTCAACGGTGCCAAAACAGCAATGAGCCCGCCAACGGTTAAACCAATCAACGGAGGGATGAATCCACCCTTGACAGCATCATTTTTAGGATTGGTCAATGCAAAGATGACAAAAGCAAGAATACCAGTCCCGACACTTTCTGCCAGAAAGGCTACCAAAGTCGTCACGGGTGATCTACGTTTCGAAATAGAAATTACGAAAGAAAAAATAAGAGATACGTCGTTGCGATGAGCAAGAAGCTGCCCAAAAATTACCAACTTACACAAAGTACTCTCCGAAACATTTTGCCGATTCGATACCAGATGCGCCAGCACGAACAATTCCATTTGTTGCTTCAAAGGCGGCAATCGAACTGCTGTAAAGAATAAGATTCAACCAGCCACCCAAAATTGCTCCCAATGTCTGGGATATGCTGTATGGTAGCACCTGAGCGATAACAAAGGTTTGAAAGCACAATCAGAAAACGTCTGGTTTCAAAATCAATATTCAAATCAAAAACCAAAAAACTTACCTTCGACCACCCAAAAGATTTAGATGGTCTGATCATCGCAAAGGCGACCGAAATTGCTGGATTGAGATGAGCCCCCGAAATGCTAGCCGTCGTGCAGATTGCGATAGTCACCGCAATGATCCAAACGGAAGCAATTTGAAACAATCCAACAAGAGAATCGGTAAAAATAGCACTGCTGACAGACCCAGTTCCAATGAAGACAATCAAGAATGTCCCCAAGAGCTCGGCTAGCATCTCTCGGAAAAGCTTCTTCGAAATCAACGGCGACACAGCCGTATCTCCTCCCCTCAAAGCCAATGCATTCTGTTGAAAGTCTGCATTGTCATCTAGAGCACTGCCTTTATCGGCATTCAACGGAGACTTTCTTTGGCTCAGCCGAGTTCTCGAATGCCCGTTCTTGGTTAGATCTTTTCCAGGTGGTGTCGCAAATGATGCGAATGCATTAGAAAATGCGAATGTGGTGATTCCGATAAGTGTAGCCAAACGAACCTTCATGATGAAATAGTTTCCTGCTGCTATTGCAGATGTGAATGGATTGAAACAACAACGATTGGCAGAATGCCCTCGCAAAAATCTTGGTGTCAAATCAAGTTGCGAGAAAGAGAAGCAAGAGAGGGGAAATCTTGGAGATGGAACTGAAATAGCGCCTCTCAAACTGCACGATTGGATTTCCATCTATGATTCACTCGACTAAAGTTTCTCTGAACGTTTGTGCACGGTATCGTCCTTTTTAACGGCTCACGTGCTTCCGTTACTGGAACAGTGCGCGCTGAAGGCGACGTAAGCTCACACACGTTTGGGGCGAAAAATTTTGGTTGGCAGACGATGAGCCTGGAGAGAATTTTATTCGTCACTATGGAAAAAGTCGTTTGAATTTCAATTGTGGCAGCGTGCCCGTAGTGCGACTTTTGCCGCGCTTTTTCGGAGATTCGTTAGTTGAAAGTCATTATTTCTACTAAATTTTTCTAAGATCCAATGGACAGTAGCACATTCGCGTGGCATGGTCGACTCCGACTAAGACTCGTCCGAATAATATGTATGGCTAGAAACAGTAATTTGCTCGAAGCACCAACGGAAGCAATGAATCCTCTAAATGCTTCATGTCGTTACTTAGTTTTGACGTTACCTGCATCCGAACCGGAACGAATTATATTTGGAGAAACAGATTTATGATGGTTTGAGAGGCAACCAAGATCAAACCAGTGTCACCCAAATCGAGTTCGTTTGGGTTTGTGGGAATCGATCTCAACAGATCAACAGGCGAGATTAGCTCGCGGTCTTGTGTTTTTCGGCTCTTTTGCCAATGATAGTCTTCACTGTAGTAGCTTTTGTTCGATAATGTGTATTCTCTAGAATACGAGTAGACGTTGCAGAGATGACATTAGCTTAATGATATCCTATTATTTTCAAGATTAAAGATGGAATATTAATGTACAGTTGTAGCCCAATGTAGACTTCTAGTGAGACAAGACAAAATGTTCATTCCTCCAAGAGCTTTTTGCCGGCGAAGAAACAAGCAGCGCATGTGTGATTATAGCGAATGCAAGATCAGATGATCGTGATCTTAGGGCTTTCCGGTTCGCGACCGTCCGGCCGCTCCTCCGACACCAGCTCCGGCAATGCTTTGTCTGGCCCGAGAGACCGAAGCTGAGCAGTACTTTGGTCCGCTGAAGACCTTGACCTTACATTGAAGGCCAGGACAGCAATCGGCGTTGGTTTCGCAGACCTGCGCAGCAGACGTGCACGGCTTGGATGTTGGGGCCGTAACTGGAGGAGGAAGGATAAGCGGAGCAGTATCGGGAGCTCCAATTTGGATAGATTCCAGCGAACAGCACGTTGGTCCTGCATTAACTTTGACAATCGGACAGAGATTGCTTGTCAAGACGCCCTGCGCCATGGCGTTGTACAGACCCAAGCAATTCATGTGTCCAGCAATACCTGTGTCGGCATCGAGAGCAGAATTAACAGAGGGAACGTACTTCATCTGCTGACCCTCGCAAAGATCACAGGCGGGGTTCAATTGCTGGACATTGTCGTTGATATCTCCAATATCGGGTCCAGAACATTGACAGAAATCATTCGCAAACGTTTGAGCAATAGCACACATGCGGGCCTCACCAGGGGCTCCATTGTAGGGATTAATGTCCTGTACAGTCTCTTGCAAATATCCACATGACCATTTCTCGCCATTCATGTCGAAAGATTGTCCTGGGTTGGCGAGGTTTCTCCATTCCTTATTGGGATTCGGCGTATCACGGCAGATATTGCAGAATCCGGGCTTGAATGTTTTTCCATCGGGATATTGAGCGACTGCGCCTTGAACGAAGAAGGCGAGCGCCAACAGTTTCATTCTTATTGATGATAGAGGAGCCATGGTTAAATGATCGATAATTTGTAATTTACTTTGTAGCGAAAGTTCTTTTGGTGGGATGATGTTTCAAACTAACGATAAATTGATTTGTAACAAAACGGTTGTAAAACGAGATTTCACTGGACCAACGTTGTTGCGAATGGCGTGTTTCGTGCCCTTCCAATACCGATTTTTTTTTCCTTTCGTGGGAGCGGAAGTTAATTTTGGAGGATTACGGAGGCCAAAATTGTCGAGCACGTTGTGCGGACTAAGCGCCACTAGGAGTTTCAGGGTCGTGTATGTACACACGCCGGCTAGACAGCACAACGGCAAAATGAGAAAAATTGCTCGGAGTAGGTTCAGTACCATATGCCACACCGCGTGCTTAAGGAATTCCGAAGGAAACGGCAAGACCCTACACGTGCGAATCATTTTTTTGGTTCTTCGACAAGACTTACCTCCTAATTACCGAATCGAAAATCTCAAAAGCAGATGCCGGCTATTCTTCATTATGAATACGCAATCAACATAGCGCAAGCCAGTAACCGCGCAGGACCAACTCCGATTCCCGGAGAGATCCGTCAAATTTCGTTTTCATGTGGTTTTCGTTCAAACATCGTCATTTTTGAATAGAAACTCCGGAGTGCTCGAGACGTACACGTATCAATTAGCGATCCACGATTCAACACCGCCGAAATTTGGGGGAAAAAGCGAAAAGTGAATCACGGGAAAACACCGCCGAACCCTTCATGTGATTACGTTTATCCGAAAGTGATAATTGGGGGGGAAATCCCGAACCACCCCTGCCAATATGAGTCATCCTTTTGGTATCACCCAAGAGTGAACTCTAGGTTCTTTTTTGTCGATGAAGAGTGATAACTAACCTTGTTTGATTATCACTTGCTATGAAACAGCGAAAATGAGTCGACCACTACGAATAAATTGTGGTGCACGACAGAAAAATGACGCCCCCCGAAACAAATTCACTTTTTGGCGCGAATTTTGATGCAGCAGACAGCCCAATGAACATCTCCATGCTGCTTTTGTGACGAACCCAGAGCATGTGAAACAAGCACCCACTTGAAGAGCTTGAAATCGGTAGCAAATTCAAACGAAATCAATCCTTCCAGCGATTCACGACGACTGAATAGACATATCAAAAATCTGCTTTGACGTAGACGAGAAGATTGCAAGTATTATCTGTTGAAAGAACGCAAAGGATTTGAACCCACAGATCCATCTGCATTTTACTTGAGACACATCCATAGAACGAGAGAATAGCAAACAGAAATTTTCAAAATGAATTCTACATCGATGGATACTGCTCTCAAGGAAGCAGGAATTTTGGTTCAAAATGACAAAGCTACGCAGCAAATGCAACAATCCATTTCGAAATTTGCAAGTCTATTGGCATGTCCTTTATGTGACAAGGTACGGTACACGAAGTAGAGCGTATAACGTGTCGACATGCGAGTGTGTAGTGCTCCAAGAAATAGAAAATTTGTCGGGGAGGTATCCGGTGCTGCAGTTTGTATCGGTATCAACTGGGGTGTAGCCAACCGTGACGAGCAGAATCTGGTTGTTGCGTTGTTTGAGATATTTCGTTTCTAAAGGTTCTGTTTTTGTTTTTGCTTTTGTTTTTGCTTCCGCTACAGATTTTCAATCGTCCCGCAACTTTATCGGCATGTGGGCACACATTTTGCACTAATTGCATCGATGCCTATTCATCAAACCATAGCACATGCCCAGGTAAGAATGAGCTCATGATAGAATTCGTCGACTGTCTTCGATATGTACACTATTACGCCTAGCATCATTTTTTCTAATCTCCAGTATTTTGTTTAATCTTGATTGTGGTTAATTTTCTCATTAGTGGAAGGATGCGGGATGCCCCTATCGATTGTTGGGGGCAATGGTGGATCTTTTAGGAAACCCAATCTTCAAATAGCACAAACGCTAGAATCGCTTCAACTGATTGTGAAGAGTCTGAATGGTTCTGACAAGAATTGGTGGCAGTCTCCTGATACTCTGCAACTCATCAAAGAAATGGAGGGTTCCCGAGATGAAGATACAAGAGACGACAACTCCGAAACATTAGAGATGAACAATGAAGACAATAGCGATGAGGAGGAGATGATCGACTTGCAAGCAGACCAAGACGATCAGTCTTGCTTATCCTTGGGTGAAGACAAAGATGAAAAGGGAACGGACGGGAATCTTAGCGATAGCGAAAGTATATCCTGAGACGGATGAAGCTGGAGCAGCAATGGTGCAGCCCAGACTTGCGAACGCGGACCAGTTTCGACAAAGATGCATTCATTCTTCGGAACAGTGGCAAGATAGTCGTAGCATTAGTACTAGTATTAGTATTAGTACTAATGCTAACATCGATGAATCTCCTTCAAAATTCAATCGTCGTATACTTTACTTCATTATAGTAGCACAGCCTTTTCGAGTACAACATCTTTGCGCTATGCTGATATCATGGTGTCCTCGAGTAGTCTCGGATTTCCTAGAGTGGCACTCTACTACAGCTTCCTGGATTCGATGAATTACGGCGGATCATTTTGTTTGCAATCTGAAAATTTGAGAGAGAATTTTGTTCGGGTCCAAATAATTTGCGCGCGCTACGTATGCGTGAAAAGTCGACCAATAAAAAGAGCTAAACTTTCATAAGCAAAATACCGTAGGTTTGTACTGACCTTGGGTGTGGTCGGACGTTCGAAATCTTGCAGTACACCGAACAACACATCAAATCCACTGTCGTCATTCGATAAAAATAACATCCAAATCACACCCGTCTTTGCCATCTTCTTTTTTGGTCGTCGGATGTTATGTCTTCACAAAACAGATTATTTATCCGTGCACTCCAGAGAGGGACGAAGTCAAGAAACGCAATGAGATTTTACGCGACATCACGAAGCAAAGGTGGTATTGCCATGGCCTTGGTGTCAACCGGACTATTGGCGCCACAGAACAAACTTTCGTCCAGTCTCGGTGTCACCGCCTTTTCTTCATCGTTTTCCCTCCCACAAGCCCATGCTTTGACCGACGGAAGAGGTTACAGTTCGTCATCAGAACTCGCCATGAGCAAGATGAATCAATCATTCGATACCTGGTCCTTTGATGAGGCTTGCAAAACAATGGCCTGGTCTCCGGTTCCGGTTGCCGAATTGGCCGCTTCTGGATCCGACTCTGACGATGCTGACTTGGTTTTTGTGGGTGTTTTCGCTCCTGCTAGCGATGACTCTGAAGAAAAAGATGAGGACGCGGAAGAGGAAGTTGTCGAACCTACTTTGGAAGGAGCGACCAAGGAGCTTGATGAATCTCTCGGTGGAGCCATCTCAAACCTCATGATCGAAAACTTTAAGGATTTCAAGAATGGAGCTACGGCTGGGGGAACTTTGCCAACCCTACGAATGTATGCCGATGGTAAAGTCAAGCGATACATAGTTGTTGGACTCGGAAGTGAGCCCAAGGAAGACAAGCCATTGGAGATCGGTAGCGCTGTCGGAAAGGCACTAGCATCAAAATGTGATGCCGAAAAGAAAGTTGTCACTGCCAAGGTGCTTCTCCCAGAATCAGTTGGAAGTGACACCAAGAACTTGAAAGATCTCTCTTCTGCCTTTTACACTGGTTTGTATGCTGACAACAGACATCGAACGGGAAAGAAGGTTGTCACACCAGCCGAAGATCTCAAGTCTCTCACTGTTGTTTCCGATGGTGCTAGCGCTGAATCCATGAAAGAAGCTCTCGATACAGGAAAAATGATTGCCACAGGAATGTCCATGACTAAGGATATCGTCAACGCACCACACAACGTGTTGAACTCTGAATCTCTTGCCGACACGGCAAAGAGAATTGCGGAGGAGAGCGGCGGAAGCTTGAAGTGCACCGTTCTCGGAAAAGAAGAATGCGAAGAACGGGGCATGGGCGCATACTTGGGGGTTGCGAGAGGTAGTGAGACAGAGCCGCAATTCATTCACATCACTTACACTCCAGAGGGACCTGTCAACAAGAAGGTTGGTATTGTCGGAAAGGGCCTTCTCTTTGACACTGGAGGCTACAACATCAAAACACAAATGATGGAACTCATGAAATTTGATTGCGGTGGTGCTGCCGCTGTCTTGGGGGCTGCCCGAGCGGTTGGAGCGCTCAAGCCTGAAGGTGTGGAAGCTCATTTCGTTGTCGCAGCATGCGAGAACATGATCAACGATAAAGCAGTTGTTCCAAGTGATATCCTTACGGCATCCAATGGAAAGACAATCGAGGTGCTCAATACCGATGCCGAGGGACGGCTAACCCTCGCTGACGCCTTGGTGTACTGCGACAAAGAATTGGATTGCGAGTCAATTATTGAACTCTCGACATTGACCGGTGCCTGCATGGTTGCCCTCGGAAAGGTAAATTTTCAAATTTTGTGTTATATTGATTCCGTTCCTTCTTGCGTTTTCTCAAATAAATTATTGCCTTTGCTATCCTTCTCGATTCATTTTACAGAGTGTTTGCGGGGTGTGGACGGATAACGATGATCTGGCCGATGAACTCAAGGATGTTTCGAAAGATACTGAGGAAAAGGCTTGGGTAAGTCTCTGAAAGGTTTATAAGATGGAATTCTATATTGGTAGTATTTGTACCGTTCTCTCATCGTATTTATTGCCTTCACTCGATTTAGCGCATGCCTTTGGAAAAGTCCTACAACGAGCAGCTCAAGTCTAAAGTTGCTGATATGACAAACTTGGGTGGACGTTATGGTGGATCCATCACTGCGGCTTTGTTCTTGCAAAACTTTGTTGATAGTAAGAAGCCTTTTGCTCACATCGACATCGCCGGGCCCGTTTGGGACGACAGTACCGGAGCTACAGGTTTTGGGGCCAAGATGGTTACGGAATGGGTTAAGCGTCAGGGCGAAAGCAAAGAATAAACTTTGAACACTTGCAGCATATTTAACAAACCGTAACATTGAATGATATTCTATATAGTTTGGCACCATCGGCTAGAAAAAATAAGGTAACAGTGACACTAGTAGAATGATTTTTCTATCACTGCTATTGCAAGAAAACTTGAAGGTGACAGCAGATCGAGGAAGATACAAAATTTGCGTCCCATCTGCATCACAATTTAACAAAAGTCCCAATACGAAGAAGCATCAACTCTTCTCTTGTTATCAATTTAACGATTCGCTTCGTAGTCGAGAAGACGAGCAAGAAGCGCATTTTTGTTTCCTTGGATATCAAGGCCTCTTTCTTTCAACGCCTCTTTCATCTGGGCTGGCTTCATCTTCTTGATTTCAATCTATCAGTGAAAATTTTCAGTTAGTTGAAAGCGTTGGTTCAATTATGAACTGTCCCGAAACAGCCAAAAACAAAAGTTCTATATTTCACAAAATTTCTCTTACCTTTGTCAGCTTGGGAATATCCTTCGATTTTGACTTTTTCTTCTTCTTCTTTCCATCGTCATCATTATCGCTATCGTCGGCCTGGTGAGCCTGGTGAGCCTTCAGTGCCGCCTTTTGTTCCATTTCCTGAGCAAGCGCTGCCTCTTGCTCCGCCTTTTTCCGGGCTGCCGCCGCTTCACGACGCTTTCGTACGATTTCGAGCTTGGCAAGATTTTTCTTGTGATCTTCCGCGCTAGTCACGACCGCAGGTGCCTTGTCTTTGCCAGCATCGTCCTTTTTGTCCTTTTTGTCCTTTTTGTCGTCTTTGTCCTCCTCTTCTTTGTCTTCTCCGCCACCGTTCTGGGCTTCCTCCTCTTCGGCTCGTCGCTTGGTACGATTTTCTTCAAACTCGGCCAATCGCTGGTTGCGCTGTTCGATTTCGTCGGCGGATTGGGCGTCGACTCGCTTGCCGCCGCCACGCTTGTTGAATTTTCCACGAGCCATTGTCAACTATTGTTGTCTGTCTTGATCTGGGGCTTGTCTCTTTTCGGAGGGTGAAACGAGGGTTGATGAGGTGAGTTTGCTATTCACGCTGTCGAACTTCATTTTCCTGCTGCTGGTACGTACGTCGACAGGTAGGCGATTGCTCGCGATAAGAAGAGAGAGAAAGAAAAAGAACCAGAAGAGTCGCGTTCATATATATGCTTAATAGGTATGTTGGTTATGGTTCTGAGTTTTCGTACGAGCTATGTTTTCACAGCGCTCCGCAAGAATCACACAAGACTCGATGGGAAAGAGCCGTTGCTCACCCTACTCACGGTCATGGAGTGAGTTCCCAATCTTCTTCAAAAGCAGTCTTGTGTGACTTTTCACTTCTTGGATGAAGCAATAAAATTATTCACTTGAGAAAGCTTTGTCATTGAATCTGCGATATTCATCCCATCACTATCTAAAACATAAATCCTTGTTCCTTGAACACTAATACAATACAATCATGAGTCGAGCCACCGAACTAGGAGCTCACTTTCTCCTGTTCTTCCTGGTCTTTGGAATGTCGGCGACCGTGGACATTGGTCACATGCGGAAGCAGATGCGGAATTGGAAAGCCCTCATGATTGGGCTATCGCTTCAGTTCATATTCTTGCCTTTTGTCGGTTTCTGTGTTGTGAAAATACTGGGAATGGATGCGGCAATTGGAGTGACGTTGCTCGTCATTACGTCCAGTCCGGGAGGGTCCTATTCGAATTGTGAGTGATTAATGAATGAAGCAAACGATGATTGCGTACCTATATTTGGTTTATCATGTTTCTGACCCCAGTTGCACTCTTTCTATGATAATTTGGTTCCGATGTATCGATTTGCTCCAATTTCTTTTTCCTGATCCATTATATATTTATTTTGAAACTGTTCAAAACAGGGTGGTGCTCTCTCTTCAACGCTGATCTGGCGCTTAGTGTGACAATGACGGGAGTTTCAACCCTTCTATCGGTTATCATGCTCCCCCTGAATCTGGTCATTTACACCACAGAAAGTTATTCCACTGATGTGGTCAACGCACTAGATTGGTTTTCCTTGTTCCTTGCGTTGATTATCGTTCTCGGAGGAATTACTTCGGGTGTCCTTACGTCGGCCTATATGAATTCAACTCGATTCAATTTGTTGGCAAACAAACTCGGAAACTTGGCAGGTCTTTCCTTGGTTTTATTTTCGGCAGTGGTATCCTCGACAGGTCAAGATTCAGGAATCTGGAGTCAGAATGCTGTTTTCTACATTGGGTGTGCTATTCCAGCAATCGTTGGCGTTATACTGGCCACATTTATGGCCACAAAATTGGGCTTGGACTTACCGGAACGCGTCTCTGTCGCCGTTGAGGGGTGTTATCAAAACACTGGAATTGCAACTTCCGTTGCGGCATCCATGTTTCAGGGAGAGGATCTCAAGAAAGCCATCGGAGTTCCTTTGTACTACGGTCTTGTTGAGATGTTTATCTTGGCAATCTTTTGCATCGTGTGCTGGAAGTTTGGCTGGACCAAAGCCCCCGCCAATGAGAGCTTTTTCAAAATCATTGTCACATCCTACGAAGTCGAGCAGGGTCGATTAGAATCTCCCAATGCCATCGAAGTCGTACACAACAGCAATCCGAGTGGAGACGGCGACGTTGAAAACATGGTCTTCAACCAAACGGTAGATGGCTTCCAAATTGACGAAAATTCAATGAAAGAAAAGACCAACGCTGGTTTACAGGAATCCCGAAGGATAGACGACGACACTCCCAAAGTGGAAGAGGGGGAGTTCACATAAACATGACTAAAAATTAGACATTCCATTTTGCATTCTCTTTTTCTTAACTAATTGCGGATCTATCATACCATTATCTATTGCTACCATATAATTCTTTCCAAATTGTGTATGTCTTGTGTACACTTTTCGGCCCCATAGCGACTGCAGTTCTATTCCACTGCACAAACCATACTTTTTATCAACTCGCGGAATCATTTCTTGACAATGAGATCGTCGAGTTTGTGTTTTCGTCGCCTTCGGATGATACCAACTATTCGAAAAATTTGCTTCGACGCTCTTTTTGAAGTCGCTTCATTATTCATTATGCTTTACCTGCGTGAAATCATACTAACAACAAGTAACCCCAAAAAAACAGGTTAATAGACTAGGACATAAGCAAAGGACCATTTGAAAAATCTCTATTATACTAACGTACCCTCTGCAGACTCTGTCGAAGATTGTTGGGGTATTCTTGTTGACGCATGGCCACTGGGGGCCTTTGGAATTATCGGGGGTGCTTCTCCTTTCTTATCCCCCATCATCGTAAAGTATGTCATCAGAACGTTGCCGTCTGTCTTCTCGTCTGGCTTGAGACCACTTCCATCCGAACTTTCTGACATGGAAATTTCGATTTCATTAATCTCTCGCATCTCCACCTCCAAAACTTCGTACGAAACATAAAGCACCTTCCAGATGGATTCGTCGCTAGGAGCTTTACTCCAGCCGGCCTTCCAACAGAAGGCACAGTATGATCCCACGAAAAGAGCCTCAACCATTCCGTAGAAGAAAGGGACTCCCATGGCCGCGTTCAGATCATTTCCCTGGAACATTGTAAGAGCCAGAGAAGTCGCAATACCAACGTTTTGGTAACAACACTCCACCGCAACGGTCCTAAAATACAAAAGTGATTCAAAAAATGTGTGAGAAGAAAAGGTTCCGTCAATGATAGAATACAGGCGAGGAGCGATGATAAGTGCTTACATTCGTTCTGCTTTTCGGAGATTCATCAGGGAGGCCAACCCAGAAGCGATGACGAGTCCGAGGACACACGGTGCAATCGTTGCCACGTAAAAACTCCAGTGACGGGACCATATCCTTGAATCGGCATCCCCGATGTTTGTGACAGTAGCACTGAAAATAATAAGCAAAAAGCCCGAAATGTTCCCCAATTTGTTGGCGTACATATTGAATTTGTAGGAGTGGCTTTTGTGCGACATGTAAAGTCCCAAACCGATTGCCGAAATCACAATCACGAGGGCCACAAAGACCGATGTCCAGTCCAAATCCGAGATCACATCGGCATTGTATGAAAAGTTAGCGTATAGTAGCAAGTTGACCGGCAGCGCAATGCACGAAAGAACCGTCGAAATGGCCGTCATGGTAACACTAAGGGCCAGATCAGCATTGAACAAGGAGCACCACCTGTTGTTTCGTCGCGGAAAGAAAGAATGAATGAAATCACAAATATTAGCGACAAAAGATGGGTATAGACATCGACCAAACCGTGTTCAACTAATCTCCACCTACCAATTGGAATAGGAACCTCCAGGACTGCTGGTCACCACCAGGAGCGTAATACCGAGGGTAGCATCCAGATTCATCAAGTTGACAATCAAAAATCCAAGAAAGGGCAGGACAATGAACTGGCAGAAAATACCCAGCATGATCGCCTTGCTATTCTTCACTTGTTGCAACATACAGTCGGTGTCGACCGTCGCCGACATTCCAAACACCAGCGCGAAGAGGAGAAGATTCCCCAATAATTCCAAAAACATCTTGCAAGTTTCTTTTCCAATACAATAGTCTCCAAGAATACCAATTCGAAATCGCACCCACGCGACCGATATTTATTCCAAACCGTGGCACCCGTACTGCCTTCCGAATCTGTTTGTTTGCTCGTCCACAAGTAGTGCTTTTGAACAAGATGTGTATGCAGGAACAAGAAAAGAATATCTAGCAAGCTTTCTTCCGTCCTTTTTCGAATCAATCGAACTTTCAGTGGCTTAGTTGTTGTATTGAGCAGAGGTCTCTCTTATCAACGGTGTTGCGTACCACAGATCTCTCTATCTCTGTCTATCCCGAGGCTGCTCTTGTTTGAACACGTTCAGAATGATAGTCCAAGGCGTTCCCACAAAAAAAGAAATCCGCACATGAAAATTATTCATACTCTATCAGGAATATGCTGGTGGATGCGCGATGCACAGCCGATGTTTCCGTTGACTGTCCGAGCGAGGCGGGAAACTGGAACCACGAATGATATTAAATCGGAAAACTAAACAAGTACTTCGACCTTTTCAACGGCCGTTTTCTTAAGTAGTTGTTTTCAGCGCACGTCGAAATTCGCATGACGATGCAATTTTTGTTGAAAAAGTAGCCGAGTACAACGTGTTTTGCAAACTCTAACCAGTTTCGACCAATACGATCCATCAGAAAGATCCTCCGTGAATCAATATCGATTCATTCCCGCGAAAGCTTCTTTCGTTCGGTCACGCTTTTGATTGGCTACGCATTGAGCATCATCCGTGAGGGTGACACCTTCGATCATGACACCTTCACAAAATATACGAACTGCTCAGTTTCGCGGAGGCAGAAACTGTAACCAAGAATCCGATTCATTCACAGACAGCTTTACAACCAAAGAATAAACACATCAACAAACGATTCCGAAAAAGACCGGAACATCAATTGAACAATTTTCTCGTCGTCGTCACAATTAAAATTACAAAACTCTTCGACAACCAAACGAACAAATCACAATCGACAAGGTACGCTTCGATCGATCGCTCCTGCTTTACAGGCTTCCTCATACCATGACACCATTCGGGTTTTTCTTGGGAAGATGAGCATGGCAAGACTTGATTTCAATCTATGGAATTCTATTAACTTACTCTTCTTTTTGCATTTGCACTATTGTTCGACGTCGATATTCCAATGAAACGAAAGGAAGCAAAACAAAAATAACATATTCAATCAAAAATACAGAGATAATCCGAAATGCTTGCCAGAACAACATGCCGTCGTGCGGCTGCACTCACCACCAACAACGCAAAAGCGCTCACCCGCGCTGCGAACCCTACCATGACCCAGCGTCGAACGATTCTTGGTATTTCCAAGGCCCTCGACAAACGTCTCTACCGAATGGCACGAGGTGTCATGCCCACCATTTCGCAAACGGAACAGGTCGCTCTGGGCTGCGGAACCATTGGCTTCGATCGGGACATTTTCACCGGAAATCCGTCGTTGCAGCATCTTATTGACACATACGATCCGAAGCTTTCGGAAGAAGAAAAGTCCTTTATGGACAACGAAGTCAACACTCTTTGTGGACTACTCAACGACCACGATGTTTCAATGGAAAAGGACTTTACCAAGGAAGTCTGGGACTACATGAGAGACGAGGGATTTTTTGCCCTTAAAATTCCCAAAGAATGGGGGGGCAAGGGTTTTTCGACCCACGCTGTCTCACTCATCCTTTGCAAGCTTTCCACCCAGTCTTTCGACGCGAATGCCACTGTTGCCGTTCCCAACTCTCTAGGCCCTGGTGAGCTTCTCGCTCGATACGGAACCCAGGACCAAAAAGAATACTTTTTGCCGCGACTCGCCGACGGAACCCTCATTCCCTGCTTTGGATTGACCGGGCCACACTCTGGAAGTGATGCCACCTCACTCATTCAGAGTGACTGCGTCGTAGAAGAACGAAACGGTGAACTGGGAGTCGTCGCCTCTTTCAAGAAGCGATACATCACGTTGGCACCTGTTGCCGGAGTAATTGGCCTTGGTCTAAATCTAAGTGACCCAAAGGGTCTTTTGAAGGGACAGGGAGCCGAAGGTTTCACTGTCGCACTCTTGGAGTAAGTCAAATATTTTTGTAATTTTTTGCGAGCATTCTTTATGGGACGATTCCGCTCCAGAAACATTTTTTCTGACAAAAATTATTTTTATTCTCTGCTAGACGTGACCACCCAGGACTGGACATGGGAAAACGACACATGCCCCTAAATGCTGCTTTCATGAATGGTACGGTGGAAGGAGACGATGTTTGGATCCCCATGAGCAATATTTTGGGAGGCCAGGAACGCTGTGGTTTCGGATGGCACATGTTCGTTGAGTGCCTTGCTGAAGGTCGAGGTGTGAGTCTCCCTGCCGGTTCCGCCGGATGTGGGCGAAGCGTTGTCAGCTCCATTGGAGCATACTCTAGAGTGCGCAAACAATTTAGAGTACCCATTGCAGAATTCGGTGGAATTCAGGAAGCCCTCTCTAAGGCAGGAAGCGATGCACTAATCACTGTTGCCGGAACCGACTTGATGAACGCAATCGTCGATAACCACGAAGCTCCAATGGTTGTCTCCTCAATCATGAAGCAAAACTGTACGGAACGTGGCCGAAGAATTGTAGAACACGGAATGGATATTGCCGGTGGAGCAGCAATCTGTCGTGGAAACAACAATTTCATGGGAAATGCCTACATGAGTTTGCCAATCGCCATCACTGTCGAGGGAGCCAACATTATGACACGCAGTTTCCAGATTATTGGCCAGGGATTGACCCGTTGCCATCCTCACATGCTTGAACTTATCTATTCGCTCCAAGCACCCAAAGAAAAGGAAGCAGAGGCAATCAAGACTTTTACATCTCAATTCTACAAGGTTGTCAACCATGGTGTCACCAACTTTGCAAGATCTGTCACCCGTGGAATTGGTTCGACAGTTTCTACCGCCACACGTTCAAAGAATGACTTCAAGAACGGAGACAAGCTGCTAGATTACCACGAAAAGCAACTTTTGCGTTTGTCGGCTAATTTTGCCCTCACCGCAGATTTGTGTTTCACACTAGGAGGCCGCCTCAAGTTCGAAGAGCTTTTGATGGGTCGCCTTGCGGATGCCATGGGAGCTATTTTCCTTGGATATTCCACTCTCCATCACTATTCTCGTAATCGTGGAATTGATGGTCTCGAGGCCATTACGGAACACGCTATGCTTCGATTGGAGAAAGAAGCACAGGACGCCTTGAAGGAGGCATCTGACAACTTCCCTGGACCATTAGGAACTCTTGCTAGCGGAGTGATGAAGATCGGTTGCTTCCCAATGGGCAGCCTCACTCGCCCTTACAAATCCCCAAACGACACCCTCACAAAGGAAGTTTCTCAACTCTTGACCACACCATCAGGACTCCGGGATATGTTTGCTGAAAATGTGTACATTGCTCCCGAAGGCCAAGTACACCAACAATCGGATTTGATCCGAGCTCTCCCAATTTGTGTTGAAGCCGACAAGATTGCATCTTCCTTGCGCCGTGAGAAGAGAGAACCCACCGCGGAAGAGACTGACAAGATCGCCAAGGCCGAGGCGTTGCGTGACGTGCTCATCCAGGTTGACGCATTTGATCATGTGACAGACGCAGAGGGACAAGAAGGTTACGTTCGACCCGCACTTTTGGGAACAGAAGAACGACTCAATGCTCTCGAACAAAAGAGATTTGCTTGAATAGAAACACTGCATGTATAAATTATCCGCACACAATAAATTTTATAAGAATCATGATTTTTGTACAAAAAACGACAAAACTAATTTATTGCAATAGTTCAGCGGCCTTCAAGCTCAACTCGGTTGCAACTTTCATCTTGTTGGATTCCATTGCTTCCTGTGCGGCTTCCTCGTAAAGTGTTGACGCCGTTGACAAGTCTCCAGCCTTTTCTCTCAGCTTGGCAAGATCCGCTCGCAATTGATAAGGCTCTATCATGACCGATTCATCTGTACCTACTCCAAAGCCAGCTTCTTCGTCTGTAAGTGGGCCGCCTAGTGCAGTTTGTGTTGCAGTGGGTCTTTTGGAAAAAGCAAATTTGGAATATTGAAAGTTAGTAAAAAGTGAGAAAAAAGTTTAAAACAAGAGGAAGCAGCGACTGTAAAACTTACGGAATAACTAGCCGAACATGTTCCGATGGAAGAGCTTCTGTTGTTCCATCGTCATCATACTTGACGTGTATTGTAGTACCATCATCGGATATCAATTCGACAATACCTGGATAGTAACTTCCCTCCAAAAAGTAATTTCCTTCTACCTTGTCGCCCACATGGAACGCCGACTTGCTCTTTTTCGCACGTTTCTTGAATGCTGTATTTGTCTTTTGTTCCTCGTCGCGGGCAGCTATCAGGACGAGTACGCCCTCAAGAAGATTCGTCAGAACCAAACCCGAAGCAATTGTGTGCTTTGTGCAGGATTGATCAATTTCGCCGTCGTCGGTCTGAACTCCGCCGCCCGCAACAAAGGCCTCGTCGGTATGGATTTGGTAGAGAATGCAACCAGCTGCTACCTTTGGAGCGTTAAGCGGCGAATCCGATTCCATGGCACGCTTCAATAGAGCCTTGGCGCCCTCAAAATCCACAGGCACCAATGCTTCGAGTAGATCACTGACACAGGACCCAAGACCAGCCAAAACTCTACCCAGAGCAAGGCAGGCAGGAACACACCGCAGGCTCGCCGCATGAGAAAGATGAAAGAGGACTGAAAAGACGTCGTGTGACGGAGCACCTTCGGATTGATCCGAAGGCGTCTCGTCGACAAATCGTCCAATTCCGTGCAAGACAGCAAGTTGGTAATGAACCAAACCAAGGTTCCTTCGAACACTTTCAGTAATGACCATGGGCGCTGAAACACTTCGAATGGCAAGACTAGATCGCTTTGGCAATTTCGGGACACCCTGTATTTCTGGTACGAGAGTTCCCGATTCTTGTCGAAAATAGGAGTTGGCATTGAACTCGTAGTCTTCCTTGGCAAGCTTCAAACACATCTGTACCTCGTCTGCCTCGGATTTGCTCGGTTTCAAACAGAGACTTTTGCGGGCCAAGAGTCTTCCTTCGTCATTTTTTTGCTGATTGGACCTTCGTTCCGTGTCGCGCAAGTGCTCTGGAACTCCGTCGTCGACATCCCAAATCGATTTTCTACGATTTCGATTTCGATCCAAGGCTTGAAATCGATTCTGATCTTTTTCGGTTCCCGTCAGGGAAGCCTTGTCTCCCACCAACTGAAAAAATTCATCCTCATACTTGGACTGCTTGCTCAGTTCGGACTTGGAAAGAGGAAAGAATGGTATTCCCAATCCCGTTGCTACCGTGTTGTGACGAAAGGAGTGGAAGAAGAGAGCCATTCCTCTCGGACCGAGATCGCCATCTCCAAAGCGATAGTCATTGGAAAGAACCTGTGGATCGGTGAACATATCCCCCACGCCCTGGATATCTGCTACCAAGCGAGTCCCCTCCGATTCATAAAATGAAAATGCCGAAAACACCTGCATAATTGGTTTGTAT